>Ga0210394_10001119_pt1 | contig 45340 bp, 36 predicted proteins | sample IncBWC12MmetaG_FD_160121 | JGI IMG/M metagenome (GOLD analysis project Ga0210394, IMG submission 160121) | Forest soil microbial communities from Barre Woods Harvard Forest LTER site, Petersham, Massachusetts, United States - Inc-BW-C-12-M | ecosystem: Environmental > Terrestrial > Soil >...
AGGCGTCCTCCCGGCCCGCGGTCACATCGAGATGGAGGATTAGAACGAGAGCGGACCCAGGAACAAACGATTAGCGGGACGCACTTTTACCCGCAATGGTGAGTTTTTCAGCAGACTGTTCAGCCCCAGGTTTCCAACATATAATTTAGGGTACCTCCCGCCTGTCGCCGGTTTTAGCAAGTGGTTAGTGGCTAGTCACCAATGTCCAGTGGAAGAGCGGCGCTTCAGCGCCGCGACATTCTCGCCAACACCTTGGGCTTCAGCCCCAGTTTTCCAACAGATAATCAGGATACGTCCCGTCTGTCCCCGCATTCACCCTACAAAGCTATAGCGTCTTGGCTTGTAAGGTTGCGACCCGCGTTAGCAGTTCCGAGATGTAGCCCAGCGTGATGTTCATATCGGGAAAGAAGTCGTTAGGATGGGCGCATTCATTCCGTTTGTTCAGCATCCCGTGCAGAGCCTTCATCTCCGTGTTTGAACACAGTCCCAATTTCTTAGCTGCTTGTATAAGCTGAAATTCAACGACGGCCTCCCTTAGTTCCTCGATGCTTCCAGCGTTAGCAGCCCACGCTGGGTAAGCAGTTCTGATCTTTACTAGGCCATCAGAAGCAAGCTTTTCCTCCAACAAATCCATGAAGCCGGCCCACGCAAGCACGTGAGCCGCGCGGAACAGTTGATGCTCTACACAGCGTAATGCCTGTCGGAAAAGCTCGTCCTGCTTCAATGTAAGCTTGGTCAGTTTGTCGTAGGACTCCTCAAGGATAACCACACGGGAGCGGGAGGTCTCGTGCGTCGCGAGCATCGCGTGCGCTTCCTTCTCGAAGCCTTTGACCTTCGCCAGCAGAAGTCTTAGTTCATTCACGACAGTAGATGCTTCTTCATGGCCGCGAAGAAACTGTCGTAAACGTCAGCCTTATCCGTGGCTGGAATCTGAAGCTGGATGTTGATGTTCACCGTCATCCCGTTTGGAGTAGGAGTGACCACCTTGCGTTTCACAACGCCCGCGCCACCTCCGCCTTTTTCCTCCACCTCCAGCGCCGGCTCTTCAACGTGGCCTTCCGCTTCTGGCGCGTCAGCGGGAGAATCGAAGTTACCCATGTCGGCCATCGTTTTGAAGGTGCGTACCATCAACGTCACGGTGTTTTCCGCGACAGAAGTATGGCTGCTAAAGAAATTTCGGAGCGCCTCGTTGTCTTTGCGATTGGCATCAGGATACGTGTCGAAGAGAGTTTTGTAAGCCGTCTTGAGTGCGCCAGCGAGCACCTTCGGTGACTGGCTCTTAACGCGATAGGCTTGCCAGAGCTTGGTGGGGACACCGGAGTTATCGACAAAGTTGATGAACTTCAGCACAGTCAGAACCGCCCGGTCGTTCTTGCTCTTGAAACCAACCGAGGTTATGTATTGGAACGTGACCTTGGGTGGGACGCCCGCACTTTGGATGTGCTCTAGGAACTTCTTCACGTTGGCAGTGTTGACATGATACGGGTAGTTGTCGGCCACTAATCACTCCTGTACAAATGTCGCCGTGGAAGTAAATCAATTTTACGCCCGCGCAGCAAAAAGAAAAGCCAGCCGGACAAAACCGGGGCAAACGCCCAGTCCGCCGCAGTTTTCCAAATGCCATTCATCATCGCTGCTTACGCAGAGCTAGCTGCACGTCCGTAGAGCCTTGCACAGGTAGTGCAGCCCTTTTTGGCGCGTCGGCTGCGGCCGAGACGCTTGCCAGCTGGCCCAAGTAGTCAACATCTGCTTCCTTAGTTTCCAAGAGTCTTAGGCGGTACGCCTCCCACCACTCGTCTGGAACACGTCCCTCCTTCCGCAGTCCGGTGACAGCAGCAATGGGGTCAACAATCAGCACGAGTTTGTAGCGCTGGCTGCCAATACGTCTCGACTTGATGAAGCCGAGGTCTTCCAGCAACTGCATGCGTTCGTACCAAGTGCGAACTGCGCGGCCGCCCGTGTATCCGGCAGCGTAGGCATGTTCGGATTCGTTGCCGACTTCGATCACGCCACCGTCCATATGGCGCGCCAAGAGTTCCAAATACACGCGAGAAATATCTCTGCCAGCAGTCAACTCCTTTGCAGACAAGAGCGCCAGGATCAGCGGCAATGTGCGAGGACTCTTGAACCATCCGCTTCCCATCCCGTCCCACTCTTGTTCATCTGGCCAATACTGCTTCTTCAACTGTGAACGCCGATTCGCTCCCGCGGTCAGTGGCATTGTGGTAATCTCCTTAACAGGGCCGCTAGTATGCGCATACTCGCGGCCCCATTTCTCTGGCCCTGCCGCTACGGATGGCAGTGGCCAAGACAACTGAATAATACATCAGCAAATCCATATTTTACAATGATGTGGAGTCGCCTATTTTTCGCAAGTAGACCAGTGCGATCCGGCAAATAAAGGGAAAATGGGACACCGATCACGCAATCGGATGTCAGCAGAGGTGAATTAAGTCGGCTATAATAGGCGGACACGCTAGCCTGGTAGTGTGTAACTAGTTGATATATAAGGTTAAATCTATATGAATAAGCGTTGATAGGTCTCCTGTATCCTGTGGCCAGTATCCTAGTTTCCGGTGTGCGAGGGCCGCAGTTTTTGTCGAATGCATGACCAAATCGGCGTTCACAGCTGAAGAAGCAGTACTGGCCAGATGAACAGGAGTGGGACGGGATGGGAAGCGGATGGTTCAAGAGTCCTCGCACATTGCCACTGATCCTCGCACTCCTTTCCGCAAAGACTCGTCAGGAGCCGATCCGGATATTGAGATAACTAGGCGCAAAGCACAGTTCTAAGAGCGGAAGAAATAAAGAGCCCTGTCGATTTCCCGCCACCGCGTTCGACTAGTAAGTGGAGCCGCACCGGCATCCGGCGCCTGGCAGCTCGCAACTCGCAGCTTTTGGGAAAACTGAGGACAGGCGGGATGTGCCCCAGTTTTTCCTAAGGCCGGGCCACCCGGCGAGAAGGCAGCGTCCTAACACTGCGTTGCGCAGTTCAGGAGGAGGCGGCAGACCCCCTCATTTCGGAACTCAATCCTACTCGTGACCGCATCTCGGTGCTTGCGATAAAGCTTCCCTATCGTGCAGCGATCTGCCGCTTAGCCGAAGAGCGTACACCCTTAGTGTTAAGACTTCACGCTGAGCTAAAGCCCAAAGCGCATTCAGTCGATATGCCGAATGATGATGAACTCAAAGCCAAGCCCCTTCATCTGCCCGTTGTGCAGTAAGCCTGTCACAATTAAAGGCTCCTCATTTGACCGGAATGGAAATCTGGTTCATCCCGAGTGCAAGGCGAAACAGGAGGCGAGTGCCCCGAAACGTAAAGGCAAGGCTTGGTCCTAAGAGTGCGTTGCTGGGTTTTCCAATTGTTCGCTTTTTTCCTACGGGCCACCCAGCGAGAACTTCCCCATCTTTTTCCACAGGCTTCCACAGAAATAAATCCTTCCCGTGTGACGAACAACCTTGACCGAGGCTGCAGAAAGCTCACAATGGAATCGTGCGCAGTCGCATCAGCAACGACCCGGCAGCAATGGACGGAAGAGTCGGTCGCTCGGAAGGGGCCGCTAACTCCTTACTCCGGAATATTTTGCAGATAAGTCATTTGCCGCCAATATTTTGCGGCCGCCGGAGGAGATCTGAACAGGACAACTACAGCAGAATCAGTAATTTATCCTCCTCGACAAAAAAAATAGTTAAGGGGATCCAACCGTTGGAGTATTGCGCATCCAAGTCACTCGGCTTCCTGCAGGGCGGGACGCGACTGTTCGAACCAGCGGGCGGTGACGGCTCCGAAGATGAAGCCTCCGACGTGCGCCAGGTACGCCACGCCACCGGTCTGCACCTTCGCCACTGCGCCGGCATGCACGAGTTGAGTCAGGAACCAGAATCCAATCAAAAGCGCCGCCGGGATGAAGGTGACCTTCACAAAGATGAAAATGATCAGCAGCGACTTAATGCGATCGCGCGGATAGGTCACGATAAACGCGCCCATCACCGCGGCAATGGCCCCACTGGCGCCCAGGTTGGGGACGGTGGAATGAGGATCGGCTGCGACCTGGGCCAGCATCGCCACCAGTCCTCCCAGCAGATAGAAAGCGAGATAGCGGCCCCGGCCCATGGCATCTTCGATTTCGGGGCCGAAGGCCCACAGGAATACCATGTTGCCGATGATGTGCGACCAGCTGCCATGCATAAACATCGCGGTCAGAATGGTGATCCAGTGGTGACCCGACATGATTTGCGCGGGAATCGCCGACCACTGCGTGACGAACGCATCCCCGCGACTCAACTCAAGCAGAAAAACGATGACATTCACGATGATGATGAGGGCGGTGTACACCGGTGTGCGCACCGGGCGCCGGGTCGCGTCACGCAACGGAATCAGACCGCCCATGTTCTCTGCTCCTCTGAGCTCGTCGTTCTCCGCTGGGCACAGCTCTCCCAGCGAGTACGATTAGCGAAGCGTAAGCCGCGAAGCTCTTAAGCCGCTAACGAAGTCGGCGGCGACGCGGCTGACGACGACGCGGCCCGGCGCACGGCCAAAGACACCATCACGCGCGTAACCCCGCTGAAGATGAGGCTTACGCCCACCAGGGTGCCGATCGCCCAGGCGGAACTCGACGGCCACTGCAGGTAGATCAATAACCCCAGCAGCAGGGTCACGATACCGTCGAGAAGCATCCAGCTGGATCGCAGGGTCGAGGGAGCGCGGAAGAACAGGACGATGTTAAAGATTCCCTCGAGCAGAAACAGCGATGCCAGCAACAAGGTGAGCGACGCCACACCCGCCACCGGACGGGCAATCAGATACCCGCCGAAACACAGGTAGGCGAGCCCGACCAGGAGTCTCCAGATGATGCTGCCCGCTTCGCGAGTATGAAAAGCGACCACGAGGTGGACCACACCGGCGAACACGATCAGCCAGGCGATGAGCACATTGACGGCGACGGCGGCGACCATGGGCGATGCCACGGCTAACATTCCCAAGCCGATCAGCAAGACGCCCCAGAAGATGGACAACGTGGAAGCCCGCCGGACGAGGTTAGAGGAAATCTGCGCCATAAACGCCTCCTACGGACGGGGGGAGTGTACTCCACAAGGGTGAGGCGATGCAATTCTCGAAGGGGACTGGCTGATTACCGGCACGATTTCCGCGGGTGTTCCGTAGCCACGATCGTAAGCCTCATGTGAGACCTCACAGGCTTTCGTTTCTCTCCACCGCCACGGGGTGACGACGGGCAATCCTCTGCAGCAACAATAGAGCGCGTATTCCTCCGCAGAGCCATTCAACGTGGCAACCAGGTGAGATCCATTGCGATAAGGACTGAAGCCAATGAGATAGCGAGTGAGACACCTCGGACATTCCACACAATGGCGAATACGCGACATAGACACGCCCCGAAGAGGACTACACCGACCCGGTACGTCTAGACTTCTCCGGGCAATGGTAGGAAGCAATATCCACTTGAGTGGTTTTGGACATAACCATTACGCGTTCAGGTTAGGGCTAAACGGGGCGGGGCGTCGGAGTCTTCGGCCGGGTCGGCGAATCTTCGCAGTTCGGGATATTTCTGGAGCAGCGTGGGCGGGGCTAGGGTTCGCTTTCCCGACACCATTGTCTTTAATTCCAAAGCATTCACGCCGGCTTTGCTTTCGAAGTGGTTGTTGGTGATGACGTAGGTGGTCTGGGCTTTCGCGGCGACGTTTTCGATGCGTTCCTTCCAGCCGGCGAGTTCCGTTTCGTTGTAGAGATAGTTGTAGCGGTCGTTGCGGTTGTCGGAATCGAACCACTCCGCGTAGTTGCGTCCGTGCAGGCGCACATACGCGATGGAAGCGGTGACGTGCTCGGTGGGCGCGAGTGAGCGGCCCAGCAGGGGCTGATCGATGTTGCAGAAGCCGACATTCTGGTGGGTGAAAGCCGCCAGCGTTTCAGCATTGTTCCAGCTGGAGTCGCGCACCTCGACCACGCGCGGGTATTCGATGAACTGGCGCAGCAGGCGGTCGAGATATTCACGGTTCAGCGAAGTGTTCTTGAAGGATAAGGGGAATTGAATGAGCAGTGCGCCGAGGCGTCCGTGGTGGGCGAGGACGTCGAGGCCTTCGCGAGTGCGGACTTCGTCTTCGTCGGTGGGCCGGATGGTCGCGGCGGAGGTAGGGCCGACCACTGCGATGGGCGAGTGGGTGAAGGCACGGTAGAGCTTGGCAGTGAAGAGGAAGCTGGGATTCACGGCCGCGACCCGGCGGCACCAGAGCGTGGCCAGTTCGGGCTTGATCGGCCCATAGAACGACGTGTTGATCTCGGTGGTATCGAAAAACCGCGCCAGATATTCCAGGGGATGCAGTTTGCGGTGCTGCATTCCGGGCGGATAGAAAACGCCCTGCCAGTCTTTATAAGACCATCCGGCCGTGCCGAAGCGGATGCCGTTCGGGTGAGTCTGGGGCAGGCGGGCTTGTGCCGTGGATCCCATGAGTGGAACCGCAGACGAGGGGCAGGGGCAAGAGTAGCACAGGGACTGGGGTAGTTCTCAGTTCTCGGGTTATTCCGGACGCTTGGTCAGCTGCGGTGTTTCAGGCGGAGTGCCGTGCGCCGACAGGGCCTGATTGAGCTGGCTGGCCAACTGCTCGGCCTGTTCGTCGGAGATTTCGATGCGGCCGTCGAGCACTATGGTCAAACCACCCGCGCCTACGTCCTGGAATTTGGCGCTTTGGATTACAGCAGAGTTCTGGACGGCGGGCGGCAGGGTGACCTTGAAATCGGATGCGGCTCGCGCCGCCGATTGAACCGCTTGGACTACCTGATCGCGCAAATCTTCGCCCAGCGATCCGGAGCGCAGCGATTCAGCCAGCATGACGGTGGCGTCGATGCGCCCGAGCGCGGCGGTCAGCTTTAGTGTGTTCGGGTTTTCAACGGCAGCGGTCAGCTTGATTTCAACGATTCCGTCACCTTCGGCTAGTTCGCTGGAGGTTTGCTGCGGCGACGTTTGCTGGCCCAGGGTCCGCGTGCACATCCAGCGCTCATAGTGCAGCCAGATTTTCAGCGTGCTCGCCGGGGTCGCGGGCGTGAGCGACGCCTGACGAATGGCGACCCGCTGCCCGCAAGTTTGAGCCGTGTCGAGTTGGGTGCGCAGGATTTCGCTGATGTTCTGTTGCAGGTCCGACAGATCGGCGACCAGTTCGAGCTTGAAGGTGCGTTGGCCGCCCTGAGCCGCGATCTGCGAAAGCATGCCCGAAATCGCGACCGGGACCGTTCGATGGCCAATGCTGACGGTGCTTTTCACGCGCGGAAGAGTGAAGGCCAGATCCTGCCCGCTGGACAGCGTGATGCTCATTTCCCTTCCGATCGCGAGTTGCTGGTTGTAGAAATCGGTCAGGGCTTTTTCAAGAGCCTCGGAGAGCGATGCCAGTTCGGGGCTGGCGGTGTGGGCCTCCAAACTTTGATCCAGCCTTTTCTGTTGCAGATCGAGATCGGAATCCGCTTTGGCCAGCCTTTTGGCGAGATCTTTCAGTCCCGACTTTTGCGCGGGCGAGAAGCTCTCCTGGAATTTTCTGGTCTCGCTGCGGGCATTTTCCAGTGCCTGGTCAAGGGCATCTCGACGAGGAGATCCCGTTGTTCCCTTTTCTTCATGCAACTGTTGCTGAAACGATTGCAGCGCGGACTGCGCTGCTTGGGTAATTTTAATGAGCCTTTGAAACTCCGCGACCTGCTGGCTGGTTCCCTGCAGGGCCAGGACCTGGTGAAAGTCTTTGAGACTGTCGGTTTCGACGACGCCGGTGGGGCGACTGTAGCCGGAGAGGTTGCCTGATCCTGCCAGGCTGGTGCCACCGCCCCCGTGGCGCTGGGCGGTCGCGGCCACGGGACACATCAGCAGGGCCGTCGCCAGTATCAGCGTGTTGGCCGTGATCGGGTTGATCGTGCGTAGGTTGATCGTCGTTGCGTTGATCATCATTGCGTGATCGTCATTGCGTGATCGTCATTGCGTGATCGTCGAGAAACAGGTACGGCTGCGAAGCATGGCGCAAATCTCCGGACAAATCGCGTGTAGGGATTGTAGCGAAACTGCCAGTGTGGGAGGAACACCAGGGACCGCGCGTCAATCGGGCCAAAACTGGCAACCTGACCGAACTGGCGACGTGAGTCTAGCTTGGCTCATTCGGAGGAAAAAATCCACAGGATTTACAGTTCTTTGCAAAACAGTCCCACGCGGATAATGGCTCATTCCAGCGAGAGCACAATCCAATACACTCCGGTGGGATAGGTGCCGGTGCGGCTGTAACAGGCGCCGATGGAGAAGCGGTGCAGCGTGCGGCTGTCGATGGCGTGGGTTGCGCTGCTGGGCAAGGTTTCAGGATGCAGGCTGGTGTAGGTGAGAACGGTGGAGCGTTCCGCGAGCTTGCGAACGGGGAGGGTTCCGAGTTTGTCGGCTTGCGCCATGGAGCAGGCAGCGTCGTCCGCGGTGAGCCGGTCGTGGCGCTGCAGTTCAGCCTCGGAGTTCTGGTGGCGCGTCTGGTTCACGGCCGCCGCGATGCGCTCCTTGATCTGGGCTGAGGAATAGTTGGGGAGGGCGTGACCGAAGTCCTGCACAATGTACAACCGGTCTCCGCTGCGAACCACGCCCAGACCGACTACGTTGTAGGCCGGGTTGAGCAGGTTGGCGCGGTGCGGAGGTGAGAGCATAAGGTGTTGGTTCGCGTGCTCGGCGTCGTAATCGAGGGCCACGTTTTCTGCCTCTTGATCGAGTTGGAGTGTAGTCGTGGCTGCAAGACGCAGAGGGAGGGAGGGCTCGCCGTTAAATTGATGGGAAAGCTGCCGGGCTTCAAGCATAGCCAGCGCGTGGGTGCGAGCGGCTTGAGAAAGTCCAGTATCGAGCGTGAGGGCAAGCGCGCCTGCTTGCTTTCGCGACTGGTTGGCTAGAGCGAGCAGCCGGTCTTCGGTTTGAAACTCGTAATCATGAAACGGAATGTCCGGAGCTTTCGCGGCCGCGGGTTTCAGCGTGGCTTTCTGGGGCGGCTGGCCGGCGGTTGCGGGTTGTACGGTCGCGGCGCCCGTTATCAGGAGGAATGCCGCTAATAGTGTGGGAGCTCTATGCATCCAGTTTCCGCTCGAACCGTTTCCGGTCAAATCATTTCCGGTCGAATCGTTTCCGGCGCAAGCCGTTCAGGCACAAACTTTGTGGCTGGTGCTAGGCTAGGGGCTGGGCGTGAGGTCGAGAAGTTACCTGTGACCATGGAACTAGGGATCAGTGGGGGCATTGGCCTGTTGTTTGGCGGCCTGGTGGCATGGCTGGCACTGCGTTCGCGCACGGCTGCGCTGCAGGCTCGTTTGTCGTTGACGGAAAAGGAATTAGCGGCCGTAAAGGCCGATCTGGCGCGGCTTTTGGCGGATCAGCGGGGCTTGGTGGAGAGCCGCGCCAGGCTGGAATCGGCGCTGGAATCGGAACGAAAGACCAGCAACGAAAAGGTCGAATTGCTGACCAAAGCCGGGGATCGCGCTGCCGCGGATTTGCAAAATGCGTTCAAGGCACTCGCGGCTGACGCGCTGAAAAATAATAATTCCTCGTTCCTGCAGATCGCGCAGGAAACGCTGAAGCGATTTCAGAGCGAGGCCAAAGGCGATCTCGACGCGCGGCAGAAAGCGGTTGCCGATCTGGTCACGCCGGTGCGCGAGTCGCTCAGCAAAGTGGACGCGCAGATCCAGCAGATGGAAATCGCGCGCGGCGCGGCCTATGGCGATCTGAAAGCGCAGGTTCAATCGCTCATCAGCACACAAAAAGAGTTGCAATCGGAGACTGGGAACCTGGTGCGTGCGTTGCGCACGCCGAATGTGCGCGGGCGCTGGGGGGAAATTCAACTGCGGCGGGTGGTTGAGATCGCGGGGATGCTGCCCTATTGCGATTTCGCCGAGCAGGAGACGATCACCAGTGAAGCTGGCCGCTTTCGCCCCGATCTGGTGGTGAAGTTGCCCGGTGGGAAGAACGTTGTGGTCGACGCGAAGACGCCTCTGGACGCGTTTCTCTTGGCAGTGGAGGCTAAGGATGAAGATACGCGCAGGAATTGCCTAGCGAACCACGCACGACAGGTTCGCGATCACATGGAGACTCTGAGCGGCAAGAAATATTGGGAGCAGTTCGAGGCCACGCCGGAGTTCGTGGTGATGTTTCTGCCGGGGGAGACGTTTTTCAGCGCGGCGCTGGAGCAGGATCCTACGCTCATTGAACAGGGCGTGATGCAGCGGGTCATTCCGGCTTCGCCCACTACCTTGATTGCGCTGTTGAAGGCCGTTGCCTACGGATGGAACCAGGAGAAGCTGGCGCGCAACGCACAACAGATCAGCGCTTTGGGCAAGGAACTGCACGACCGGCTGCGGAAACTCGCGGGGCACATCACTGGTGTCGGCACGAATCTTGACCGCGCCGTGGAAGCCTACAACCAGGCCGTGGGGTCGCTGGAAAACCGCGTACTGGTTTCGGCGCGCAAATTTACGGAACTCGGTGCATCGGTAGCGGAAGACATTCCAGAGCTGGAGCCGATTGAGACCAGCGCACGGGCGTTGTCGTTTGAGTGGGACGACGAGCCAATTTTGGAAGTTCCCAAGCTGGAAGTTCCCAAGAAAGACGACCGAAAGGCCGGGTAACGCTCTGCGATGAACACCAGAGCGCGATTCTAATTCGATCCAGGAACGTCTATGCACCACTCGTTGAAGAGCTTCGCAAATCGCATCTTCTTTCTGACGCTTGCAGTGTGCTTGTTCGCGGTGGCTTGGCGTGCGCAGGGCATCGCTCCGGTCATTACTGTCGATCATGGGCCGAACGCGTCCGAGCAGCTCTCGAAACCTTACGTCATTCTGGTTTCGCTGGACGCCTTCCGCTATGACTACGCGAAGAAGTATCACGCCGAGCATTTGCTGGAGCTTGCGGCCGACGGAGCAAGCGCGCCTGAGGGAATGCTGCCCTCGTATCCTTCGATTACATTTCCCAACCATTACTCGATCGTCACCGGATTGTACCCGGAGCATCATGGGATCGTGGCCAACAGTTTTTATGATCCGGCGCGGAAGGAGACTTACAGCTATCGCGACAGCAAGACGGTCGGGGACGGGACGTGGTATGGCGGCACTCCGCTCTGGGTGCTGGCCGAGCAACAGGGGATGCGGTCAGCTTCTTTTTTCTGGGTCGGTTCGGAGGCGGACATTCAGGGCGTGCGGCCGACCTACTATTTGAAATTCGACGGAAGATTTCCCAACCCCAAGCGAGTCGAGCAGGTTCTGGCGTGGTTGCGGCTGCCGCCGGAACAGCGGCCTCACATGATCACGCTTTATTTCTCGGACACGGACAGCGCGGGACACCGCTTTGGGCCGGACAGTCCGCAGGTCGCCGACGCAGTGCACGAGCTCGATGGAGAAATTGGGAAGCTGATGGATGGCCTCAAAGAGATCAAGCTGCCCGTGGATTTGATCGTGCTCGCCGACCACGGGATGGTGAAGGTGGAAGGCGAGCCGGTGCATCTTCGTAAGTACGGGCTGGATGCGTCGCGGTTCTCTCCCATCGTGGGCCTGGGGCTTTATCCGAAGTCCGACGGCGATGCACAGAAAGCTTATGAGGCGATGCGGGGAAGGAGTGGGAAGTTTGCGGTTTACCGCCGCGCGGAAGTGCCAGGGTATCTGCACTTTGACAGCAACCCGCGCGAGGGGGATCCGGTGGTTGTCCCGAATGGCCCTTATTTCCTCAACGCCGACGCCGACCCGGATGCTCCGGAGCATCCGGTGGGCGCGCACGGATTCGATGCAACCCGCATGCCGGAAATGAAGGCGCTCTTCGTTGCAGCCGGGCCTGATATTCGCCATGGAGTTGTGCTCCCGCCGTTTGAGAATGTGAATGTGTATCCGCTGATTGCAAAGATTCTGGGACTGGACATCAGCAAGCTGAAGACGGGTCCGGTCGACGGTAAGCTCGGCGTGTTGGAGGGGATTCTCCAAGTACAGTAATGGAGAGGAGGGTCTTACGAGATGTTTGTACGGCCGAGATCCTTCGCTCCGCCTGAAGTGCGGCTACGCTCAGGATGACACCGTCGATCCATTCTCTTCTCTCCCGGGGCTGTCTCCAACATCCGGTAGACGGTTCGAGACGCCCGTATTTTCGGCAGGATCTCGAATCCGTCAAACGAAGTTGGCCTTCGTAAGCTCAAGAAACTCAAGGGAAAGCGGATACTAAATTCCACAGAAACCTCCAGAAAGACATACTTACCGTTCGAAAATGCATCTATAATTTCGGAAGTGGTTTTATCTACGGGATTTAGCCGTCCCGGAATGGGGCTCGACGTGGCAGCGAAGTTGCTCATTGAAGACGGGTGGGATGTTCGTTCCACGCCTCGACAGCCCCCTAAAGGTTCGGAGCCAGCACCGAAGCCCATGAATCGGGAAAGCCAAGCTCGCTTTGTTGCGGTCCTGTTGTTTCTGCTGACCGTGGCTGCCGTGGTCTTTGCGGGGTTCAATTTGCAGAAGGAACACGATTCTGCGGTCCCCGACGACGGCGTATGGTGGGTGGAGCATGACGGCCGCCTGGTCGCCGACCGCGTCGATCCCAGCGGACCAGGTGCGAAGGCTGGCATCAAGGCCGACGACCAGTTGATCTCGGTCAATGGCCAGGAAATCAAGAACACTCCGGGGTTGGTTCGCCAACTCTACAACACCGGCGTCTGGGCGAAGGCAACCTACTCGCTCGTCCGTCAGTCGGTCACGCTAGAGTCTCATGTCATCCTGGTTCCCGCCGACCGCTCCCTGAATAATTGGCTCCGGCTGATTGCCATGATTTACCTGGGAATCGGCGTGTACGTGCTGCTGCGACGCTGGACCGCGCCCGGCTCCACGCACTTCTACATTTTCTGCCTGGTATCGTTCATCGCCTACTCGTTCAAGTACACCGGCAAACTCAACGACTTTGACTGGACGATTTACTGGAGCAACATTGTCGCATGGGTCCTGCAGCCGGCGTTGTTCCTGCACTTTGTACTGACGTTTCCCGAGAAGCGGCAATTCGTGCGGCAGCGTCCATGGCTGCTGGCTCTGGCGTACTTGCCCGGTGCCCTGCTTCTGGGAAGGCACATCATCGCTTTACGGCTGGCGCAGGCGAGCGGGCACTTGCGGTGGGACATGGACCGCCAGGAAATGGCGTATGGCGCGGTGCTGTTCGTGGCTGCGGCTGCGGTCCTTTGGGACAGCTACCGTCTCGCCAGCACGACGATCCTGCGCCAGCAATTGAAGTGGGTAACGCGCGGCACGATTCTGGCGATCATTCCCTACACCCTGTTCTACGTAGTCCCCTACCTGATGGGTTCGCTGCCGGGCACGGGCATGAAGTTGTCGGTGCTGTCGCTGGGATTGCTGCCGCTGACCTTCGGCTACGCCATCTTCCGTTATCGTCTGATGGACGTTGACCTGATCTCGAAGCGCGTCGTGGTCTATACCATGGCGGTCACGGCGGTGGTGGGGATGTACTTCGCGCTGGTCGCAGGCGTGGCGACTCTGGTGCAAAGGCGGCAGCCTGGCACAGGACCGGTGGGGCTGATCCTGGCCGTGGTGGTCACGGCACTGCTGTTTGATCCAGTCCGCAAGTGGATCCAGGACCGCGTTGACCAGTTCTTCTACCGCACGGTCTATGACTATCGCCGAACGCTGCTGGAATTTGGCCGGGAGCTTGGATCGGAAACCGATTTGAATGCGTTGCTCTCTTCTGTTCTCGATCGGCTGTCGCGCACCCTGGCGGTCGACCGGATCGCGATTTTCTTGCGCGCCGCCGAGGAAACCGAGCAATTCGTCGTCTCCAAGTCGATGGGCATGAATCCCATGGGAAAGCTTGACCTGACCTTCCTGACTGCGCCTCGTCCGGAGCCCGCCGGGCACATGTTCTTTGAGAACACGCATCAGGTGCCGCGCGAGACGCTAGGATCGCAGGATGCTATCGCCCGGCTGGATCTGAACTACTACATTCCTTGCCGCGCACAGCAGAAGACTGTGGCGGTGCTTGGGCTAGGAAAAACCGCCAAAGGCGATTACCTGTCGAGCGAAGACATTGAGTTGCTGGAGACGCTGGGGGGATACCTCGGCATCGCGATCCAGAACGGGCGCCTCTACGCTTCGCTGCAGCAGAAGGTGGCAGAGTACGAGCGGCTGAAGGATTTCAACGAGAACATCGTCGAGTCGATCAACGTGGGCATTATGGCGCTCGACATGGAAGACCGCATCGAGAGCTGGAACGCACAGATGGAGGTGATGTACGCGATGCCGCGCTGGCAGACTTTGACGCAGCCGGTGCGCAGCATCTTCCCGCCGGAATTCGTCGAAGAGTTCTACCGGGTGCGGCAGAACGGGGGCATCAACAACCTCTACAAGTTCCGGCTGCAGACACCGGCGGGCGAAACGCGGACCGTGAACGTGGCCATCGCGCCGCTGGTGACGCGCAAGTTCCAGGTCATCGGGCGTCTCGTCATCATGGACGACATCACCGAACGCGTGGAACTAGAAGGCCAGCTTTCGCAGGCCGACAAGCTGTCGTCGATCGGGCTGCTGGCCGCAGGGGTGGCGCACGAAGTGAACACGCCTCTCGCAGTGATTTCGTCTTATACCCAGATGCTGGCCAAGCAACTGCAGGGCGATCCCCAGAAGTCGGGACTGCTGGAAAAGATCACGCGGCAAACTTTCCGCGCGTCGGAAATCGTCAATAACCTGCTGAACTTCTCGCGCACCAGCGGGACGGAGTTCGCCGACATCGACATCAACAAAGTGATTACCGACACGCTCGCGCTGCTGGAGCACCAGTTCAAGACCGCCAAGATCCAGGTGCAACCCGAGCTGACCGCGGGGATTTCTCCGATCCAGGGAAATCCGGGGAGACTGCAGCAGGTCTTCCTGAACCTGTTTCTCAACGCCAAGGACGCGATGCCGGGCGGCGGCCGGCTCAAGGTCGCCACCAGCAATGGCGACATGGTCAGCGTGCGGGTGTCCGATACCGGATCGGGGATTGCTCCGGAACACATCCAGCGCATTTACGATCCATTCTTCACGACGAAGACCGTGCCCAAAGAGGGGCAGAACCGCGGCACCGGGCTAGGACTCTCCGTTACCTACGGCATTATTCAGGAACACGCGGGCAAGATTCGAGTGGAAAGCGATCCGGGTTCCGGGACGACATTCGCCCTGGACTTTCCGATGAGCAGGAAGGCAGTGCATGTCTGAGGCAGCAGTCATCTCGCGCGGCACCTTGAATGGCGGAACGAACGGCAGTCCGTCGCCGGCCGGTTCGGTGCTCATCATTGACGATGAGGCCGAGATACGCGAATCGCTGCAGACGCTGCTCGAAATGGAGGGATTCGAAGTCGAGACCGCGGTCTCCGGCGAGGACGGCCTCGCGCAAATGGGGGATCGTCCGTTTGATCTGGTGCTGCTGGATCTGACTCTGCCCGGCCGCAACGGGATGGAGATCCTCTCGGAGATTCGCTCGCACGATTCGCGCCTGCCGGTGATCATGATTACGGCATACGGCACGGTAGAAAATGCGGTCCGCGCCATGCAGTCGGGCGCAGCGAATTTTGTGCAGAAGCCGTGGGACAACGAGAAACTTCTCGCCGATGTACGCGCCGCGGTGGGATGGCGCCGGGCGGAAGAAGAAAATGTTCAACTGAAGCGCGCGCTCAAGCAGCGCTACAACTTCGAAAACATCGTGGGCAAAAGTGAGCCCATGCTGAAGATTTTTGATCTGGTCGCGCAGGTGGCGAACAGCCGATCAACCGTGCTGTTGCAGGGAGAAAGCGGCACTGGCAAGGAAGTGATTGCGAAGGCAGTGCACCTCAACTCTCCGCGCCGCGACAAACCGTTCGTTCCGGTCAACACCGGTTCGATGCCGACCGACCTGCTGGAATCGACGCTCTTCGGCCACGTCAAGGGAGCGTTCACCAGCGCCATCGCTTCGAAGAAGGGCTTGTTTGAGGTCGCGGACAAAGGCACGCTGTTCCTGGACGAAATCGCAACCATGGGTCTGGAGACGCAAGCCAAGATTCTGCGCGTTCTGCAGGACCGGCGGTTCATGCACCTGGGCGGGATTCAGGAGATTCAGGTGGACGTGCGGATCATCGCCGCCACCAACATTGACTTGCGGCAGATGGTGCGTGAAGGCCGGTTCCGAGAAGATCTGTTCTATCGGCTGAATGTCATTACGGTGGAACTGCCGCCGCTGCGCCAGCGCAAGGAAGATATACCTCTGCTGGTGGAATTTTTCTTGAAGAAGTATGCGGAAGAGAATGGCCGTCCCGCGCCGCACATTACTCCGGAGGCTCTACGGCCGCTGATGGCCTATTCCTGGCCGGGCAATGTGCGTGAACTTGAAAATGTCATCGAGCGCGCCGTTGTGCTTTCTTCCGGGCCGGAGATCAGTATGGACCTGCTGCCGGACTCGATGATGGGGCGCGGCTCCTCACTCACCCTGCACGACCCGCCGTCCGACGCGTCGTTATTCGAGATTGTGGAGGACGTGGAGCGGCGGGTCATCACCGACATGCTGGAACGCTGCAACTGGAACCAGACTGAGGCGGCCGAGCGGTTCCACGTGCCGCTGTCGACGCTGAATCAGAAGATTCGGCGGCTGAATATTGAAATTAAGAAGAAGGGGCGGGGATAAGAGGAGACCTCAGACCTCAGACCTCAGCCCCGGACTCCTCCGTCACAGCTTACAAGCCTGCCTAGTTAGTTAATCATCATCCGGATCTGCCGGAGGTCTACGGTCGGTTAGAAAATCTTGTGCGCTTAGGGGCGCCGGAATGTTCCGAAACTGAAGCGGAGCCTGGCTGAAATCGAAGCAGTCGGAAAGATCGTCCGCCGCTGCGTCGGCGTAGCCCAAGGAAGGCAGCCCATAGGTCACTTCGACGAATTTCAGAATGCTGCCGAAGTCGTGCTGCGCGTGAGAAACATACGCCGCCTTGGCGTGGGAAGAAACGACGATCAGGGGTACCCGGAAGCCGTAAACGTAGCCCGATCCCCAACTGGTGCCGTCATTGATGACGCGGGGCGGCGGAACGTGGTCGTACCATCCGCCCCAGTCGTCCCAAGTGATGATGATTGCGGTATCGGACCAGTAGGGACTGGTACCAATAGCATTCACAATCGAGGCGACCCATGAAGGGCCGCTTCCGTCGTTGATTGAAGCGTGGTCCGAGGCTTGCCCGGTCGGGATCACCCAGCTTACGGCCGGGAGTTGGCCGCCGCTAATGTCGGTAAGAATCTGAGTGTTCTGCAGGACCACATTCTTGACCCAGCCGGACCCCTGACACTCGGAACCAACCGGGCCACAAATATGTCGAATCGCGTTGGGAGCCGTCCATATTGAGTTGGGGGACGGCGTGTAGTACTTCCAGCTGATCCCCGCGGTGTCGAGCAGGTCGGTCAGAGTGGGATGGTCGAAGCAGGGATACATGGTCGACGATTCCACGCCGCTGGGATCGATCATCCAGACCCAGGCTGTGGACGGGGCAGCGCAGCCAGTACCCAGGTTGGTATTCTCGGCGGCAAACAGGTTGCTGGTCGCGGTGGGCGCGGACGTACCTGAAAGAATGAACTGGTGCGCCGGGAAACTGGGTCCCTGATTCGTCTGGAACATGCGGTCGCCAAAGGTATATTGCTGCGCGAGTTGGAAGTAGGGAGCCACGTCCGAGGACTGCACGTATTGGAACTGTGGGTTGGGAGGGCAACCTGCCGTGTGGGGATCGCAAGCCGTAACCTTATCGGCACCGTCCATTTTCCCGTTGTCGTACATCAGCACGAAATCGGAGTGACGGTGGCCGAGGTCATAGCTATTGGCTAAAGAAATGGGTGCCAGGGGAATCGTCTGTCCAAGCGAGTTCACGCCTGTGGTCGCGATGTCGGCATTGGGCAACCCCTGGAACAAGTTGTCTGGAGTGCGGTTCTCCTGGACGACGATGATTATGTGATTGATTTTTCCCTGGCTTATAGCGCTGCCGCCCGCACCGCAGGCATTCATGCTCAGCAAGACCGCGCCGGCAAACAGCAGCAATACCGCGAGCCACACCCCTGCACTTCGGCCCATAGGAGGCATCCTGGCGAGAGGCGTTAGCTATGATGCGCTAACCCATGTACCGGGTTTTCCACTCGGCGGCACATACGATATTCGCGGAAGGGTGGCCATTCACATGTTGACAGGAGCGCAACAGAGGCCGCCCCAGATGACAACTAGCGGCTGATCGCTAACCGGTTTTCTCTGTTATAGTTTCGGTCAAGCCAGTGCTCGGCACCAGCGAAGGGCCGGCCCGAATCACATGGAACTCAGATCGCCTACGGAGTTTGCCAAGCAGAAGGTCCAGTCGGTTCAGGAATACACCCTGCTGGCCGCGCAGTCGGTGGGCAACCTGTTTCGCAAGCCGTTGTATTTTGCGGACATGGTGCAGCAGGCCGATCTGATTGGCGTGGGCTCGCTGCCCATCGTGGTGCTGACTGGTTTCTTCACCGGCGGCGTGCTGGCGCTGCAGACGGCCAACACGCTGCAGCGCTTCGGTTCGATCACGCTGATCGGGCAACTGGTTTCCACATCTATGGTGCGCGAACTGGGTCCGGTGCTCACTGGGCTGATGGTTGCGGGGCGCAATTCTTCGGGCATGGCCAGCGAACTGGGATCGATGGTTGTGACCGAGCAGATCGACGCCATGCGCGCGCTGGGGACCGATCCCATGAAGAAGCTGGTGACCCCGCGCGTCACCGCGACCGTGTTCATGCTGTTCTTTCTCAGCATCATTTCCGATCTGGTGGGACTCGCGGGCGGACTGATGGTGGCCAAGCTGTTCCTCAGTCTCGATGCGCGCCAGTACTGGGCGAATGCGTGGCAGGTGCTGGTGCTGCAGGACGTTTTCATGGGACTGCTAAAGCCGACTCTGTTCGGCTTCATCATCGCGACAGTCGGCTGCTACTACGGCATGACGGCGCGCGGCGGCACGCAAGGCGTGGGCCGCGCGACGACGCAGGCGGTAGTGGCTGCGTCGGTGTTTATCCTGGTTACGGATTTCTTTGTCACGAAGCTGTTGATCACGGTGCTGTCGTTTAAGTAAGACCGCGAAATAAGACCTAACGGAACCACATGTCTACGCCTACTCTGCCCGTCGATTGTGTTCCCACCACCGAGAGGCCGGCTGGGTCTGCGATCGTGTTCGAAGATGTGCATCTGGCGTTTGAAGAAAACGAAGTCTTGCGCGGGGTATCGTTCCAGCTCCCGTTCGGAGAGACCAAGGCCCTGTTCGGCGTTGCGGGATCGGGTAAGAGCACGATTCTGAAGCTCGCGCTCGGGCTGCTACCGCCGGACTCGGGAAGGATTACCGTGCTGGGCAACGAAGTCACCCAAATGCGCGAGCAGGATCTCTTCCCCATGCGCGGCAAGCTGGGCATGGTGTTTCAGGAGAGCGCGCTGTTCGACTCGCTCACGGTGCGCGAGAACGTTGCCTACCGGCTGATGGGCGAGCACGGCATCTACGACGAGGAGATAGACCGGCGGGTGCGCGAGTCGCTGCGCTTCGTGGAGTTGGAACACACGCTTGATCTGTTTCCCTCGGAACTTTCGGGAGGCATGCGGCGGCGCGTGGCCATCGCGCGCGCGATTATCACGCAGCCGGAGCTGCTGCTTTACGATTCGCCCACCGGCGGCCTCGATCCGGTAACTTCCAACACCATTGTGGAATTGATCATGAAACAACGCGACGTGTACCGCACCAGTTCCCTGCTGGTCACACACCGGTTGCAAGACGCTTTCACTCTGGCCACGCATGAGTTCGATCCGCAAACTAATCAGGTGCGAGTGTTGCCGCGTGGACAGTATTGCAATGTGCCCATGAGTTTTCTGATTCTGCGCGATGGCAAAGTTATTTTCGACGGCGATGTTCGCCAGGTGACGCACTCCAAAGATGAGTACATTCGGGAATATATTTCGTAGGGATTGAGTAATTGGGGAATTGAGTAATCGGAGAATTGAAAACCTGCGAGCCGAAGTTCAATTACACACTTACTAAATTCCCCAATTACTCAATGCTGTCTCTCACTTCCCTGCCATCGCCTTCTCCACGTCCGCCGCCTTGGATGGCAGCGCCGCGCTCAGCTTGATCAGCTTGCCATCGGCATCGACGTAGTAGTCGTCTTCAATGCGTACGCCGATATTTTCTTCCGGGATGTAGATTCCGGGCTCGATGGTGAAGGCCATGCTTGGTCCGAGCGGAACTTTGTAGTCGCCCGGATCGTGCACGTTCAATCCGATGTAGTGCCCCAAGCCGTGGATGAAATACTGATCGAGCGGCTGGCCATGAAGATCCTTGCCATGAGCCTTGATGTATTCCTTCGCCACTTTGTTGAGCGAGGCGTCGGAGTCTCCGAACAGCATCGACTTGCCCGACTGGAACGCGGCCATCGCCGCTTCCTGCGCGCCCAGCACGATGTCATAGATCTCGCGCTGCCGCGCGGTGAAATGACCGTTCACTGGCAGAGTGCGCGTGATGTCGGCGGCATACATCGAGTATTCCCCGGCGGCGTCAATCACCACCACATCGCCGGCCTTCATCGTGTTGCTGTTTTCGGAGTAATGCAGCACCGTAGAATTGTGGCCGGAGCCCACGATGGGCGAGTAGGCAGGACGCTCGCAGCCGCGCCGAGTCCACTCATATTGCATCAGTCCAGAGATTTCAAATTCGGTGACGTTGGGCTTCACGGCTTTCATGGCTGCGAAGTGCGCGGCCACCGCGGCGTCTACGGCTTTGCGGATCAGAGCGGCTTCGCCCGCGTCTTTCACAGTTCGCAGCGAAGACAGCATGGGCTTCACATCCTGAAAAAACACGAATGCATTGGTGCGCTTCAAGAAACTCAAAGGCTCGGCGCTGGGCGACGTTCCTCCCTGGGACCCGACATCGGTAAAGATCACCGGGCGTCCGTTGGCCAGCACCTTCGAAACTTCGTCCGGCAGCTTCCCCATTTCCTCGACATGGTCGAATCCGGTGATCTTGGGAGCGTCGGGATTCTCGGCGCCCAGTTTCGGGCCTGTAGATTTCTCCAGACGAACGTTGTGCGGCGGAAGAAATAAAATCTCGGTATAGGCGCGAGCGGGAACGTCGTCCTTACCTTCCACTGCAGGTGCGATGAGCACGGCCGCGCCCGGGTCGGTCAAACCAGAGAGATAGTAGAAGTTGTCGTCCTGACGGAAGCCGTAAACGGCGTCTCCGGCCTCGAGCGGCGCAAACAGAACCACCACGCCTCCCGCCTTCTTGGCGAGCGCTTCGCGGCGCGCATGGTAGTCGGCGTTGGGTTGTCGATCGAGAGCATTGCCCAGGGAACAGGCAAACGCCAGGCTAAGACAAGAAAGCAGCAGCTTCCGCATGAATCATCCTCACTTAACTAATTTTTCAGATGAGTGACCGGGCTTCACTTCGGCGCAGCCAGATTTTTGCCGGCTTGAATGAACGACTGCACGTTGCTCTTGTCGATCAGCCCCGAACCAGTATCCACGAAGCTCGGAATCGGGGCGAAGCTGTCCTTCGACCAATCCGTGTCCAGCGACGGCGGCTTGTGATGATACAGATTGTCGAGCATCTGCATTCCGACGAAGGCCATGGTGTACGGCTTCTGTGCGATGGTGGCGGCGATCAGGCCTTTCTGGATCCCGTCCAGAGTCTCGGCATCGGTGTCCATGGCGATGACAACTTTCCCGGTCACGTGATAGCTATTAAGCACGCCCGCCACTTCTTTGCCCGATTGGGCTTCCAGACAAACAAAGCCATCGACCTTATCGCGCTCTTTGCCGACGATCTGGGTCGTGGTATCGAAGGCAATTCGCGGATCGCCCTGGATATCGACTACGCGAGTGATCTTGATCTCGGGGGTTTTGGCGAGAGCGTCTTTGTATCCGCGCAAGCGGTCCTGCAGGTTGGGCTGGTCGGGCATGGTAAAGACCACGACATTGCCTTTGCCATGGAGTTCCTGCGCCAGGCGCTGTCCGCCGGTCACGCCGGCCTGATAGTTGTTGGTGCCGATGAAGAACAGCCGTTTGCTCGACGGCGCATCCGAGTCGATGGTGACCACGGGAATGCCGGCTGCGACGGCTTTATCAATGCTGTCCTTGAGCAGCGCCGCGTCGGTCACGTCCAACAAAATTCCGGTGGCTTTCTTCTGCACCGCCTGATCGAGCGCGTCGCGCTCGGCCTTGGGATCGAAGGTCTGCGGCCCGGCGAAATCGTAGCGCACTTTCATTTGCGTCGCGGCGTTGGAGAATCCTGAGCCGGCGGCCTTCCAGTAAGGAAGCTGCAAGTTTGCCGAAACCAGGACAAAGAATTCGTCGGAGTCATGGGCGCCTCCGCAACTGAGGGTCAGTCCCAGCAGGATGGCGACAGAGGCCGAGTGGAGAATCGTACGCGAGCGGGGCATCGCATCCTCCTTCGAAGATTCCGATCCAGCGACACATTCTTGCCGGATGAGAATCTTCAGCGTGTGGATTGTAAACGAGCAGTCGAGCGAAGGCCAGAAGGCAGCGGAGGCTTTGTCGGGAAGAGCCGAGATCACTCCAGTAAGTCGAGATATAACAAGTGTGACCCTGCATATTGTCTTCCGAGCTACTCGGATGTACATTATGCGGTCACTCACTGCAACGAGTCTGCGGGAAGGCTATACGGCACGCTTAGCAATCACTCGCGCGACTCTGCAGAGTATGAAGGAGTACTCATCGTGCCTCTCCGCCGAAGGGTGTCGATTCACCTATCTCTGCTCGTGGCAGTTCAGATGCTCGTCACTGCCGCGCAAGCTAGCGTCAAATTCCAACCCGTGTCGCCCGAAGAACTGAAGATGACGAGCGAACCGCAAGTTCCGGGAGCCCCAGCGATCATTCTGTACCGCGAGGTGTACCGGGACGACTGTGGTATAGCATGCCGCAGCACAAGTGCAGGCGTGATGAGCGAGGACCGGTTCGAAGAGGACTATTTCCGCATCAAGATTCTAACGGAAGCTGGGACTAAGTACGGGCAAGTCGAGATTCCGCTTTGGAACGAAGAGGGGACAGTGGGTGGCATCAGCGCCCGCACGATACGACCTGACGGCTCCATTGTCGATTTCAAGGGGCAGATCTTTGAAAAAACTATCATCAAGGCAAAAGGGCTTAAGTACGTGGCCAAGACCTTCGCCATGCCGGACGTTCAGGTGGGCAGCATCATTGAGTACTACTACACAAAGAACTTTTTTAAAGGCCGGATTTTCTTTTCCAACTGGATTCTGAGCCACGAACTTTTCACCAAGCAGGCAAAGTTTTCTCTGAGGCCCTTCGAGTATGGGAGCCTTCGGTGGAACGAGCACTTGCCTTCGGGCGTCCCGTCACCAAAGAAGGGTCCGGATGGCACGGTGCGGCTGGAGGTTGCCAACATCGCCGCATTCGAGCCCGAAGACTTCATGCCACCGGCAGATGAGTTTAAGGCCCGCGTGGATTTTATTTACAGTAGGGAGTTTGAGGCGGATGCAAACAAGTTCTGGAAGAAGGAGGGCAAGGAGCGTTACAGCGCGGTTGAGAAGTTCCTAGGCAGGCGCGGCGCAATGGAGCAGGCAGTTTCGCAGATTGTTTCACCCGCCGACCCGCCGGAGGTAAAGCTTCACAAGATTTACGCGCAGGTGCAGCAGTTGCACAACACTACTTATGAGGTCCAGAAAACGGAAGAAGAGAAGCAGCGGGAGAAGTCAGTCTCCAACGAGAGTGTCGAAGACGTCTGGAAACACGGCTCGGGCAGAGGCTGGGAGCTGACCTGGCTCTACCTGGCCTTGGTGCGAGCCGCTGGATTCGAGGCCTACGGAGTAGTGGTTGCGGACCGCCGCAACTTCCTCTTCAATCCCCAGAGCATGCAAAGCGACAAGCTCGATTCGAACCTGGTTCTCGTTAGATTGAATGGCAAGGATCTCTATTTCGATCCAGGGGCGGCCTTCACGCTATATGGAATGCTGCGCTGGGACGAAACGGGCGTTCCGGGATTGCGGCTCGACAAGGACGGGGAATCGTGGGTGCAGACCAGCCTGCCAGACAGTTCCGCCTCGCAGATCCAGCGTAAAGCGGATTTCAAGTTGTTGCCTACAGGGGATATGGAAGGCCACCTGGTGGTTACGTTCACGGGGTTCGAGGCACAGAGCCGGCGGGTGGACCAGAGAAATGAAGACGACACGGCCCGCAAGAAGTCTCTCGAAGACGAGGTTCAGGGATACATACCCGTCGGCAGCAATGTGGGGCTGACCAAGCAGCCGGATTGGACCAGTTCGGATTCTCCGCTGGTCGCCGAATTCACGGTGAAGATACCGGGATGGGCCTCGATAAGCCCACGCCATGTTCTATTTCCGGTTGGCATTTTCGGCGGCTCGGAGAAGCATGTCTTCGATCACACCACGCGAACCTATCCTATTTACTTCGAGTATCTCGCACAGAAACTGGATGACATAACCATCGAAATCCCTCCGGGCTGGCAGGTCACCGGCCTTCCCAAACCACAAAATCAGGATCTCCACGTCGTCGGCTATGCCTGTTCTGCCGAAGACAACAAAGGAACGCTGCATCTGACGCGGAAGGTCGACATCAATATCCTCAGCATGGAGACCAAGTACTACACTCCGATGCAGAATTTTTTTCAGATCATCCGGACGGGTGATGAGCAGCAGATTGCCCTGCAGCCCGGCACGGCAGTCTCGAGTAACTAAGTTCTCGGCTCTGGCTAGACTCCCACCGGGAACGGCTTGGTGTGGGTGGTCGCGCGGAGGGACGCGCCGCCGAAGCGGCCTTGTAGCAGCGACATCAGGCCGGTATACCAGTAGCCCACCACGAACAGCAGCAGGAACGGGACTGTGATGTAGTTTTCGTTGTCGATGGCGTAGTAGACGGTGGCCGCAAAATAGGCGCCGATCAGCAGTTCGAGCCACGGGACCCATCCCAGGCGCTTGCGGTATTTGGTGGCGCCAATTTTATCCTGCTTCGAAATCACTCGGTACTTGGGGGTTCGCGCGAAGGCGCTTTCCTTGCCGATGAGCGCCTCGATGACAGCTTTGGTGTTGGTGATGGTCAGACCGATGCCGAGCGCCATCAGAATTGGCAGGTATAGCAAGGCCCGCGGCCAACTTCGCGGGAATAGTTCGCGCTGTGAAACCAGGTAGAAGCTCGAAATCGAGAACGTCGACGCCATGAACAGCGGCAGGTCGATGTAGAGCATCTGAAACCAGCCCTGATAGAAGCGAATGATCATGGCGGGAAGCAGGAGCACCGAAAGCATGATCATCAGCGGATAGCTGATATTCGCGGTCAGGTGATACCAGGCTTCGATCTTGGTGTGCAGTGGAGCATCGCTCCTCAGCACTCGCGGAAGAATCTTCTTTCCCGTCTGAATCAGTCCCTTGGCCCAGCGCGCCTGCTGCGTCTTGAAGGCCGTCATCTCCACCGGCAGCTCAGCAGGACATTCGACATCCTGCAGGTAGATAAATTTCCATCCTTTGAGCTGGGCGCGATAGGAGAGGTCGGTGTCTTCGGTCAGCGTGTCGTGCTGCCAGCCTCCGGCTTCGTCGATCGCGATCCGCCGCCACATTCCGGCGGTGCCGTTGAAATTGAAAAACAGTCCCGTGCGGGCGCGGCCGGAGTGCTCGAGCACGAAGTGTCCGTCGAGCAGAATGGCTTCCACTTCGGTCAGAAAGGAATAGTGGCGGTTGAGATGCGTCCAGCGGGTCTGCACCATCCCGACCTTGGGATCGGTGAAGTGATGGATGGTGCGCATCAGAAAATCTTCGGGCGGAGTGAAGTCGGCGTCGAAGATGGCGACGAACTCGCCCTTAGCGATCTTCAGTCCTTCGGCGAGAGCGCCCGCTTTGTAGCCCTCGCGATTGCTGCGGTGATGGTAGGTGATGGGATTGCCTAGCGCCGCGTAGCGCTCGACCAGCCCGCGAGCGACTTCGACAGTCTCGTCGGTCGAATCGTCGAGCACCTGAATGTCGAGCTTCTCGCGGGGATATTGCAGCTTGCAGATTGACTCCAGCAGACGCTCTACGACGTACTGCTCGTTGAAAATGGGCAACTGCACCGTGACTCTCGGCAGGTCGTCGAAACACGCGGCCGGGGCTGTTGTGCCGTTTTTGCGGTGCTTGTAATACAGGTACACCAGTACGTAGCGGTGCACTCCATAACCCGCCAACAGAATCAGCACGATGAAATATGGGATGAGCAAGGCCACGTCAAACGCGTTGGCGCGGTAGAGGCCGCGAAAGGTGTTATCCAGAAAATGCTGGCGGATGTAGGGCCCAATGCCTTTCGGGGCGGCCCGTGCGGCCAGCTTCGCGGTCAGGATGAGATCAGAAGTGAACAAGGGGCTCGGTGAAAACTTCCATTTTACCGGATCGGCGTGGGGAGATCGCAACTTAAGCCCGATTTGGAGTTTACAGGAATTGGTGAGACCATTTGAAACCGGAGAGCAAACCGGGAGTATCGCCATGAAATACCGAATTGCGATGTGGGCGAGTGCGGGCTTTTTGATTGCGGTGGGCTGGGCAGTGTATGCCTTTGCAGCCACGGCTCCAGCACTGACCTCGACCGACCCCATGATGCTTCTCGTCAAACTCACCTGCCCGATTGTGTTCGTTGGTTTTCATTTCAATTTCGGCATTTCTTTGAATTGGTCGCTGGTGGCCAATGCCGCGACTTATGCGTTGCTCGGTCTGATCGTGGAGAGCATGCGCCATCGGCGCCATCCCGCACGGTGAGCCTGTCGGACCTAACTCCCCGATTTCTCATTTTTCTCATAGGCGATTTGCGAGGCCTCGCATCATCAGCTACAAATAGACCACATGGAATCCCGAACCGCGGCGGTCGCGCACCGCTCCACAGCAACCGGTTCGCTCTCTGAGGCATGGGCGCGCGTCCGGAATTCGCCGCGATGGATCGTAGCGATCGCGCTCCTTCTACGCGTGGGCTGGATCATCATCGGCCACACCTACAAGTTCAAGCACGCGGACTACAATTTTGGCTTCGGATGGGAGATGGGAAGCATTGGCGCGTCGCTGGCTTCCGGACACGGGTTTAGCAATCCCTTTGGCCCCGCGACCGGGCCCACGGCGTGGGAACCTCCGCTATACCCGGGTTTGACCGCGGGAGTGTTTCTCGTTTTCGGGGTTTATTCCAAGGCATCGGCATTCGTGCTGCTCACGCTGAACAGCGTTTTCTCGGCGCTGACCTGCGTTCCGATTTTTCTGATCGCGCGCCGGATTTTTTCGGAGAAGGTTGCGGTGGGCTCGGCATGGGCCTGGGCGTTGCTTCCCAACGTAATGTTCTGGAGCACTAAGGCGGTCTGGGAAACTTGCCTGGGCACGCTGCTGCTGACGACGATCTTCTGGCTGGCTCTCACCATGGAAGATCGCGACGGCTGGATGCCGTGGTTCCAGTTCGGCTTGCTCTGGGGCATAACCGCATTGAGCAGCACTTCCTTGCTCTCATTTCTGCCGGCGGCGGGATTGTGGGCTTGGTACCGGCGCGCGCGGCGCGGCAAGCCGTCGTTGGCCGGAGTTGTGCTGGCGTCGGCCGTTTTCTTTGCTTGCATCACACCGTGGCTGGTTCGCAACTATCAGACCTTCGGGAAGTTTATTTTTATCCGCGACAATTTTGGTCAGGAGCTTCGCCTGGGGAACGGCCCCGGCGCCGATGGAACGCTGATGCTGTATCTGGATCCGCCGCACGATCCCTACGCGATGCGGCAGTTTCAGGCGATGGGCGAACTGCCCTACATCGCCATGCGCAAGCAGCAGGCGCTGGACTTCATCCGAGCCGACTATGGACGCTTTGCCAAGCTGTGCGTGCGGCGATTCGTTTACTTCTGGGCCGCTCCGCCGAAGGACGCGGAGCACTGGTGGATGGGCGAGGCGAAGAACTCCCTCTTTCTGGCGTCTTCGGTTCTGATGTTCTGGGGATTGGGCCGGGCGCTGCGCCTGCGCGTACCGGGCGCGTGGCTGCTGTTCTGGATGTTTCTGCTGTGTCCGGCGGTGTACTACTTTGTGTACTGCCTCCCGCGCTACCGGCATCCCATTGAGCCGGAGATGGCGATGCTGGCTGTGTTCCTGCTGACCGAGGCGGGAAAGAAATCTACTGCTTCTCGTCCAGTTCAATCTTCAGAACGTGAATCTGCTTGAGCTTGGGGTCGAGAACGCCGGTGATGATCACCTTCTGTCCTTCGAAACCATGCACCAGGTCGGAGCGGTCGAGGCGGTATACGTCATTTCCGGCGGACAGCACCAGGTAGCCGCCGAGATGCTCGATGCAATACACCGAGCACGTGTTCGAGGTGCCGCCCATGGACTTCGACTTCAGCATCTCCTGGTGAGAGCGCGTAAGCGAGTGGACGTTGAGAGCGCACTGGCTGTCGGAAACTTCGCCGCGATACGCGTGAGAGGTCTGACCGTAGGCGGCGCCGGCCAGCGCCAGCACTGCGGCCGTACGAAGAATCAACTTTCCAAATCTGCGTGAATTCATAGATTTTGCCTGCTCCGATCGTCTCATGGCAGCACCGTAAACTTCATGTGCATGCCTTCATGGTCTTCGCTGCAAATCACCGTGCAGACCACTTCGTACGCGCCCGGTTCTTTGGGGACGGTTAGGAGAAATTCCTGCGCCCCGGGCTTGAAGAGTAGGTCCCACCCGTCCACTTTGGTCCGGTCCTTGGCTCGCAGCAGGGTGAAGCCATGGATCGAACCGTCGCGATTCCACGTCTTTCCTCTGTGAGCCGTCACCCGCAAGAGGATCTGCTCACCCGCCTTCACAGTGATCTCCGGAGTATGTTGTCCGGCGATCTTGTAGCGGCTGTCGCTGTCGGCCGTCACCTCGATGACGCGGGCTTGCGCGCTGGTGCGCGGCACCGTGGCCAGAAAAACGCTCGCCGCTGCAATCCCCACAAAGATACGACGGATTGTCGATCGCGTTGTCATAGGTTGAATGAGGTTATCTTCTTGATTACTGGGTCATGTAGAAAAGGATCAGGCGCCGGTCTTCGGCGGTGATGGTGGCCCGGACTCGCATGTGGCGCAGAATGGTCGCCATCATCCGGGGCGGAAACTTTTGCGGAGCGGCGTGACAGCGGCCGCAGTTGGCGCGAAAGCGCTGCTCCCCCGCGACCCGCATGCTGTCGGCGTCGGTCACGTGCTCAACCGGCGCGGCGGACGAAGCATCTTTTCGACTCACAGGCGATCCCGCGAAAAGCGCCGACGCGAGCGTCAGAGCACACAAAAGAACGGTGATCGAAGTCTTCGGGTTGAGATTCAGTTTCATGATTGCGGCCCCACTCGGCCGAGGGGAACGGCGAACCGGTAAGCGAATCCAAAACTCCACTGGTTGGCGTTCCCGGCCGAACTGAACTGGCGGCCATAGCTGGCAATGCCTTTCAGGCCATCGCGCAAGAAGTAGTTCACTCCAAAATCGGCCTCGCGGGTATTCGCACCGGGCAGGCCGAGAGCCGCTGCACCATCGGGGCTGATCTCGCCAGTGTAGAACTGCTGCAGGCGGGCCACGACTTCGGTGCGCCGCATTGCCTTCTGCCAGAAATGCGCCTGGCTGAGCCGGTATGCGCCCTCGACCCAGTATCCGCTGCCTTCGAAGGAGCGGGCGAATTCGGCGCGCAGGTTCAACGGAGCCTTCGCCGGCTGCCAACCCATGTGGAAGCCGAAAGCGTTCTTGCGGGCATCCTGCAGCGTTCTCTGCCATGAACCGCCGACCTCAAGGCGCGGGTCGGGAAAGAAGAAGCCCATACGTCCGCCAACATGGCGCTCGGAATCCACGCTGCCGATACTGGTGCTGGCGACGGAAACATAAGCGGCATAATTCATGTTGGCGCTGGCACCAACAGGGAAACCGCCGCGGAACATTACGCCGTCACTATCGACTGTGTTGATGGGAAGAATCAGGGGATCCGGTTGCAGGGCGCGGATCCAACAGGGATACAGTCGTTCGTTGAAAATTCCGAAAGGAGTCAAGAACCGGCCACCGGTCACGGTGACGTAAGGGCTGGCGATGTAATCCAGCTGGGCATAATCGATGTGCTTGGTGACTGGGCCGCCGTAGGGTCCGCCCCCCGGCGGGCGTTGGAACATGCCCTCGAATGCAACCCGGGACTCCACCAGCCAACGATCTCCGAGCGGCACGAGAAGGACGGGATTGAACTGCGAATCAATCAGATTATGCCCGGCGGTGAGGAAGTCGAACGCCCCGGCATTGCCCGTCAGGATTGGGACGGGCTTCTCGTTGTCGGAGGTCTGTGCCGAGATCTTTGCTGGGGCGATCAATGCTTGGGCCAGGAGCAGGCAAAACACGACGAGGCCGGACAGGCCTCTTCCCTGCCAGCGCGGGCACGCGGTTTTTCTGCCTCGATACAGCAAAAGCAACCCCAGTTATGCTCTTTCAGGCATTGTCTTTCAGCTCCATGCCGAGCGGAACATCACGGAGGTAACTTTCGTATCCTAATGGTGTGGGAACAAGTGTTTTTCGGGGCACTGTCTCACGAATTCTGAGCGGCCCCGTCTAACCCATTGCAACGGAGGGAATCATGAACCGCCATCGCCGATCTGCCACGTGGTTGGGAGCTGTCCTGGGAACCGTTTGTGGCCTGTTCGTCCTGGTTCTGGGGGCGAATGCCTCAGACCATCGCGGCGCGCTGACCGAGGAGTTCCACCAGACCTATGCCCTGACCGCGGGCGGCCGGGTTGAACTCGATAACATCAACGGCGACGTTCACATCTCCAGTTGGGACCGGAACGAGGTGAAGGTGGATGCGGTGAAGTACGCCGACTCCAAAGAGCGACTGGACGAGGCGAAGATCGAAATCGACCCCAGGAACGATTCGATTTCGATTCGGACCAAGTATCCCGACCACAATAATACTTGGAATTGGGGCTCGCACAATAACCCGGCTGGCGTTGAGTACACGTTGACCGTGCCGAGGGGCGCGCGACTGGATGAAATCAAGTTGATCAACGGCGCTCTCAGCGTAGCCGGAGTGCGGGGAGAAGTGAACGCCTCCTGCATTAACGGACGGCTAGAGGCGCACAATCTGGCCGGGCGCGCCCACCTGTCGACGATCAATGGACACCTGGACGCGCGGTTTGATGAACTGGCGGGACATTCGGTGGAGTTGAGTTCGGTGAACGGGTCGGTGGAGCTGACCATCCCCTCAGATTCGAAGGCGGAGATCGAAGCCAGCACGGTGTCTGGCGGAATCAATAACGATTTTGGGCTGCATGTGAATCATCACCAGTTTGTCGGTCACGATCTGCGCGGGGAACTGGGCACGGGCGGGACGCGGATCAAGCTGGAAGATGTGAATGGCAGGATTGAGATTCATCATGCGCAGGATGGCCGGGCGCTCAGCCCGGTGAAGGACCTGAGTCACAGCGACAAGGACGACGATGATGACAGCATCTAGCTGTGTGGCCGTGACAAAGCTGGCGACGTTGCTTGGGGAACAGCCGCGCCACTAGTAGATGGTGTATCCCGGAAGCGGAGTGCGCAGGTCGGGCTTCGAAGCCATGATCAGTAGAGCGCCTTCGCGCTTGAAGGCTCGCAGATCGGCGAGACTGTTGAACGACTTGGTTTTGTAATCGTCGGGAGTAGGCGTGTCGTCGGGGATGCGGACCGCCTGCACATCTTCGAACGCGTGCTTTTTGAAGAGCTCGATGTACTCGGCGCTAGAGCGCACGTGGACCGGGACCTTCAGCTTATCGACCCACTGCAGAGAGTATTGATTGTCTTTGTAGAGGTTAATCAGAATAAACAGCCTGCCCCGCGGAGCCAACACGCGGAATAGTTCCATCAGAGCGCGGTCCTGGTCGGGATAGTAGTAGAACGACTCTACCGACAACACTTTGTCGAAAAAGTTTTCTTCCCAAGGAATCTGCTGCGCCGATCCCCAGACGTAGAGAATGTTGTCGAAGTCCTTCGAGGCTTCCCGGGCCTGGCGGACCATTTCGTCGGAAACATCGAGACCGACGACCTGCCCGAATCCCTCGGGACCTTCGCCGACCAGGCGCGCCAGCAGGCGCGTAGCCCATCCGGAACCGCAGCCGAGATCGAGCGCGCGCTCCCCGGGACGCAGGTTCATCCGGCGAATCGTTTTCTCGGTGATGTCGAGATGATGGCGCTCCATTTTCTCGCCTTCACCGGCGGCGGCCCAGCGGTTGAATTCCTGTTGTAGCTTTTCGTCGGGGGTTGGTGGCTTGTCAGGCATGGGGTTCTTAATTACTCATCTGTGACCAGCCACAATCGTAGCCTCCGCATTCCGGTCAACGCAAATGGGCCATGTCGTCGACGTCTAGCTTCACTCCATGCACCTAACTTCCGGATTGCCGACCGTTGGTCCAGCATCGCCGGATCCCCCCACCGCACTCGCTCAGAACTCCAGCCGCGCCTGAAAAGCGATCATTCGTGGACTGCTATCACCACCTAAACCAACACCGAGCAGGCCCGTCGGCGGAGAAGTCGTGTACGCGAGCGCTCCAAAGCCAGTCTGCGTGGAAGGCTTTCCCGGAATGCCCGCCAGCACCATGCTTGGAAGTGCAAAATTCGGATGGTTGAAGACATTAAAGAACTGCGCTTCTACCCTGAGCCTCACACGCTCGGTTACTGGAAACCACTTTGTAAGATAGAAGTCATTCCAGAAGAAGTTGGGACCGCGCAGGGCATTGCGACCAAGATTTCCGAATTGGCAATGCTGTGCGTCGTCGCCGCCGGTGCACTGCCCTGTACTCGGATCAACGGTCGATACAAAGGCGTCCGGATTTAACCACTGGATCGTGCCCGGTTGCGTTACGCCCGGAATCGAATGGTGCTGGTATCGCGAAACGCCCGGAACGACACTTGCGAACTGCGGTCCACTACCCTGCACAATTCCGTCGCCGTTCGCTGAATAGGGAGTGCTCACGACCGAGAACGGGATCCCGCTATGCCAAAACATGGTTCCCGAAATCTGCCAGCCGTTCAGCGCGTGCGCCAATAGGTGATTCCGAACTTGTATCGGCAACTGATACACATACTGCGCATTGAGATTGTGTCGGATGTCGTAGTCGCAAGGACCGTAATCGCGGGCCAACTCTCCCGGCAGTGGGGAAAGAATCCCACCCGCAGAGAACTGGAGGAATCCTCCGTTCGACACTGTATCCATGCAACGGCTCCAAGTGTAGTTGACCTGTCCTTGCAGACCGTGGCCGAGCCTCTTCATCGCGGTCAGTTGAAGCCCGTTGTAGTGACTGTTTGCGCCGGTGGAGAACTGGGTCACAGCGCCGAATCTGGAATCGGTCGGCTGCGTGGGGAACGGAGCAAAACACCCCTGGCAAGGTGTCCCGCTCGCCGTTTTCACAGTCTGGTAACCATTCACCTGAGTTAGATAGGGTTGGTTCACCGCGCGCGTGCCAACGTACTGCGCTTCCAAACTCCCCGTGGTTCCGAACTGATGTTCTATCCCCAGGCTCCACTCCATGAAGTACGGTGCGTGGAGTTTGCCATCTGGGATCGCTGTGATCGCAACCGGCGGAAGGCAACTTCCGGGATTTGCCTGTGGACACGAGAGCTGGCCCTGGGGAAATCCCGCTGTAAAAACCTGATTCGCGGCAATGGTTGCATTCACCGCGCTGTTCGTCGCTCCGGGCGCGATTGCCGTGCCGCCCACGCTGCCAAGCACTCCTCCCTGAAACGTCTTATCGTACGGAGGATTCGTGCCCACCAGGTCGGCAACAGTGCCCGGCAAGATGTCGCTGAAAATCCCGAAGCCAGTGCGAAGAACCGACTTCGGCTCAAACTGCCACGCAAGCGCGGTCCTCGGCTGCAGGATCGCCAGCGGTGTAGACGAGAACAGATTGCCGAGATGCGTCTGGATGGCAGCGTTCAGCGGTTGACTGACATCATGGGAGATGGAACTGAACGAACCGCGAAGACGAGCGTCTTGCTCATGCGGGTTCCGCGGATTGGAGTTGAAGGTGTCGCGTAGGCCGAACGTCCAGGTCAGTGTGCGGGTTACTTTCCAGGTGTCTTGCGCGTAGAGATCGAGATTGAGAAAGTTGAAGGGCTCATTGGCGCTCGAAGGAAAAGTCTTCGACGCGGTGTTTGCGATTCCATTGATAAATTGCTGCAAGTTCGCGTAGGTCACGGTGGGAACTGTGCCTGCGCCGAAGTCATAGTCGTTCAGGCGGAGAATGCGGGTGTTCGTACCGAACCGCAGTTCGTGCGCGCCGCGGCTCCAGGCGAGGTTGTCATTGACGAAGAAGCGGGATGCGCGCCTGCCTTGCACCCAAGTGTTGTCAAGGCCTCCAACGGGCGTGAAGGCGTTCGCCCCGGTGCCCTGCAACACGATTGGGAAAGCCGAAAGTGTCTTCTGAAAGTTGCTTGGCCCAAACAAGCTTTCGTACCAGGAGAACGCCGGATTGAAGTAGTTCACCAGGTTCTGTGAGAAGACGTGCGTGTGTCCTGCCGCAAAAGAATAGAGAGGCTGAGGAGATACTGCGTCAAACAAAGAGTTAATTGGATCCGTGAAGGCGGCTTGTACACCGGTATCAGCCTGAAAACGAAACCAAGTCGTATCTTTCTGGTTGATGTTGTAGTCGAAGCGGACGGTCTGCACCTGTTCGTGGTCGTCGCTGGAGTGCGAGACGCTCTGCCGGTTGGCGCAACCGTCCCCGGCGGCGCCAAGCGGGCAGCCAAGTATCGTGGTGGGTGTGCCGCTGGCATTTCCATAGAGCTCGAACATTTGTTGATAGAACAAACAATTCTCGTTCGGGTTGGACCCGCAGCCGGTTGTTTGACCCCCAGAGAGTTGCTGCAGGACGTATTGTCGGAACAACGGACTGGGAACGATCGTCGGTGTCACGATGGGCAGTGCGATCCGCACCCACTCGCTGTCGAAGAAGAAGAACAGTTTGTCGTGCGCGATCGGCCCGCCCACACTGCCCCCGAAATGATTCACGGTCGATCCGGGCTTGTGATTCCCCGGAGTCGCATTGGTAAAGTAGTCCGCTGCATTCAGTAGCGAACCATTCCACAGTGCGTAGAGATTTCCGTGGAACTGATTCGTGCCGGACTTTGTCACGTAATTAACTTGAGATGCTCCATACCTCCCTTGGTCCACGGAATAGGAAAGGGTGTTGACCGTCACATCAGAAATCGAATTCAGTCCAAGGACAAGGTTGGTTGACAGTCCGCTGTTGAGATTGGTGAGCGGATCGTTCGTTTCCAACCCGTCAACGATGTAGCCGTTCGAGAGGGCGGGCAGCCCGTTGAATTCCACGTTGCCATACCCGTTCGTACCGCCGACGAAGTCGTTGCCGCTGCCCGCCGTATTGATGAGCGCTCCAGGGGCAAACTGCAGAGGATAGGTTAAATCACCGCCCGGATTTGGCAGATTCTCCAGAGCTGTCGCATTTAGGGTCGTGGATGTGTTGGCATCTTCCGGGTTGATGAGTGGAGCCTGGCTGCTTACCTCAACCGCCTCATTTGATCGGGCCACCTTAAGGGTGAAATCCACTGTTTGCTTTTGGCCGAGGCCCGAAACAACATTGTCATTTTGCCGTGGCTCGAAGCCTTGCGCTTCCACTTTGACCGAGTAAGTTCCCGGCTTCAACTGTGGGAAATTGAACCGGCCTGCCTCATCGGTCTTGGCGCTACGCCTCAGTCCAGTCTCAGGATTGGCAAGCGTCACCGTGGCCCCGGGCACAACGGCGTTGGTTGTATCCCGAACTTGGCCAACAATGGCGCTCGTGGTTTCGCCTTGTCCCAGTGCTTGAGGGGGAGAAAGCAACGCTACAACCGCGAGAATGAGCACCAGCCGAAGAAGGTGCGTCATGTCTCTAGACTCATTTTGTTTTCCCTCACGGACTCCCCACAGCTCATTTCTAGCTTGATTAACTGGTGATTATTCTACATAGTTAACCATAGTTAATCATAATAGGCAAGCGAACGAAGAGGAGAGAGCAGGGATAATGCCAAATTAACCTTGGCGCTGGGCGCTTGCCGGCGCGTGACGCGCAAACCGGAAGTAACAGAGCGAAGTTTTTGGTAAATGAGTCAGCGACGCTCTACCTAGCACATGGTGGGCGGGCCGGGAGTCGAACCCGGATTTGCAGCTTCGGAGGCGGTGATGACAGACTGCTCGCAGCGCACGCAACCGCCGGGCGCGAGGCCCTGGAAGAAACAGAGAACGGCTACTCGGCGGTTGTCGGGTCGATCACTGACTTGACTTCCGAGACACGGTTCGCCGGGAAGCCTCCTTGTTGTGCGTGTTCTCGAATCATCTTTTCGTTCGGGGCGATATAGACGCAATAAATCTTGTCCGCGGTTACGTAGCTGTGCAACCACTGGATCGTCGGTCCGAGTTGATTGAGAACACTGCAGGATTTCTGCGATATGGCCTGGACTTCCTCGTCCGTAGCATTTCCAATTCCCGGAACGTCGCGCTCGATAACGTATTTCGGCATGTCTTTATCCTGTCCTTTCTCTGTTTTGAATCAGTTTTCAAGCAGAGGAGGAGACTGAACACCTTCGATTGTTCGCGGCGCGCGGCCTCCCCATCTGGACAAGCTCATATGCATCCCACGGTGGTTGCCGTTGGCGCGTTGTAAATCTTGTTCGTCCCCTTAAGTTGCGGCGGGACTGTGTCAATTCCTATGGGAGCGCCATTGATGGTGTTACCGGTCACTGTACCCCCGCCGTTCAAGCCTCCGTTACAGTTCAGCTCGATTCCCGCCACACCCGATTTGCTGATGATGTTGCTCTCAATGGTCGTCCCAGCTATTTTCACGTCAATTCCATTCATAAGGCTATTGGAGATGCGGTTGGCCGTGACTCTAGCCCCTGCTGAGCCAACGTCAAGGGTTATCCCATTGGTTGCATTATTCACCGAGTTGCCGGAGATCGTGCCCGGCGCCTCAAGGTAAATCCCATTCGCCCCATTCACGGTATTCACTATGTTGCCCGAAATAAGCGCGCCTGCCCCAAGTTCGATTCCCGAATTCCCCGTTCCCGTCCCTGTAACGTTGATAAAATTATTCGTTACTGAGCCGTAGGCAGAACCAGCCCAAATTCCTTGGGACAAGACCGTAACATTGTTGTCCGATACTTCAGCCCTGGTCGTATAGGAAAAGAATATGCCCAGAGGACCTGTCACACTGTTGCTCTTAATGACAGCCGTCAGCGTGGGGGGCGAATATTCGTTATCGGCCATAATCCCGAATAAGCCATAGCCGTGGATGTTGTTGTTTTCGATTGTGATCGTCTCACTCGCCCCCGCCCCGTTCTCGGCCAGGATCCCGTTGCCGGCGCTGCTGTAGCAGTTCTGGTTGCGAATCTCCATTGCATTCACTGTGCCCGAGGAACCGCTGCCGTAGAAGATTCCGTATTGCCCCACAGTTGGGCAGTTGGAACTCGAGGCCGTCCCGTCCACCGTAATCCCGGTGATGTTCACCGGACCCGCTGTGACCTGAACCTGGGCTGCAATCGTGCCTTGGGTGAGGCTTGATGTTGTGGTCAGGCCAGTACTGGGCATGGCAATGATCGCCTGCGCCATGTTGCCGTACTCGGTGTTAAGAGTGATGCCCTGCAGAGTCAAACTCCTGGAAATAGTGACCTGCTCGGCGTAGGTTCCGGGGCACACATCGATGGTGGAACCGGTGGGAACGGTGTCCACGGCGTTCTGGATAGTCGTGAAAGTCGCCGTCTTACAACCGCCAACGTAATAAGTGGTAGCCGCCATAAGGGAGTGGCTGCCAAGAACCGCCAGCAAAAATGACGCCGCAAGTTGGAAACGCCGCATCGGATTGTCCTCCTTCGGAAACTTGTGCTCTATCTCTAACAGCGCAATCGCGCGGCAAATCTGATCATCGGTCGAGAAAAAAGTTCCCCACGACGCAGAATCATTTGCTGACAGGCGTTATGCCAACTGAGGCTTTTGCGACGCAGCGGGGGATAACAAGCTCACCAGCCGTGACGATTCAACGATAAGGAGACCTCGTGCGAATCTGAGTGGCCGTGGATGCTGAGTTTTAAGCCGTCTAGCTGGAACTTCGCCTGTAGAGGTGCATTCAAACCACCGACAGGTAGTTCAGTCAGCTTTATCGTGTGTTGGCGACCGTTAATTTCAGCCGTACACTTCTGTTTTATTTCTGCTTTAAGGTTGTTCATCCGGCAGGAGCCATCGAAGTTAAAGTAAATTTGCGGGGCGGCCTCGCCTCTTGGCAGGTCGACGGGCTTGTGGTCGATTTCGAATGTCGTGACATCCCAGGTGCCCCGTCCATTGATCTGCGGGAAACCAAGGATTTCACCGGAATTGGCTTTTACGCTATGTCCCAGCAAATATGTGGCGACGAAAATTGCAAGCACCAAAATACAGTTGGATGCGAGTTCAAGTTGCCACCTCCTGTATTCCGGCGCAGAGTTCAAAAGGAACAGGTCTCGAATCCATTTGCGCGTTTTCTGATCGAGCAGCAATAGACCGACGTCTGCAATGAGCATGCCCGTGATTACCGCCCGGACATCCCAATAATAAGAAGATGACAGGTAGGCGTAGTCCGTGATCGCAACGAACGAAATTGGCCCCAGTAGCAGAATCGCCCCAAGCGAGCGGGTTCGCCGGAACAGTAACAATATTGACGGAATGGATTCGACAAGGCCTAGCAGAACCTCCAACCAATGAAACCGTCCGAAAAAGGCTGCAATTGCGAAAAAGTCACTCACTTCAGCGAGGGGTTTGACGTACGTCGATGGGAAGACCTGGAACTGTAGCGCCATGATCTTGCTCATCCCATAAAGCAACATCAAAAGACCGAGGGCATACGAGAGCACCGCGTAAATTACGCGAACCGCTGTCGAACTTTTGGTCTCCTCAGCAACTGATAACGTCGCCATGTCAGCCTCCAAATCCGAGTTAACGTTTCCTGTTGCACGGTTCGGCGACAGACACCTGTCCCCGAACTAAGCGTTCTGCTGTCCCTCGGCTCATTTCGGGCTCCCGTGAGGCAGAGCGGCAGGTTGGATCTGCTGTGCCTGTTTCTCCTTCATCAGTTCCCGGTCTTGCTGCAAGACTTCACGGGACACCTCCTTGGCGTTTTGCAACGTTCGGCGGACGACCGAGCTGTCCGGTAAACTCGGTCGTTCGCCCCAACATCCTCTGCCTACCGCACGTTGACGGTTACGCGCATCCAGGGATGGATACAGCATTGGAACCGATGTACCCCTTTGTGGAGATTTGGAATCTCGATGGTGCTGCCCTGAATGATCCGTGTCTTCGCCACGTCTACCGCAGAAAAGCCGCCGACGCATTCCGGTACTGAGGTTTCGCCCGGCCCATTCAGTGGAGGGAGGAACCCTCCGCCAAACTCTTGGACTTCGGTGAATGTATGGGGCTCGCCACCCTGATCCGTCACCTTAATCACGGTTCCCCGGGGAACGGTGACCGAATCGGGTTCGAAGTCCCAGTTCCGGCTTGGATGGCCGGACCCGGCTCCCGTCACCAAATCCGACAGCGTTGTGGCGTAGCCGAAGGCTGCAAGTGCAACGTTCTTGCAAAAATCGGGACCCAAGACGGCGTTGAAGGTAGCCGGATCGCATTCGTCGAGGGCGACGAACTGCGCCGGAGGCAGCGACGGTCGCGGCTCGTCACTCGCGTCGCTTGGCATCACCATGTGGTGCATTTGGGCATGGTCTTGGGCAAAGAGTTGCGTCGAGCCGGCGGTCAGAAGACTGAGCGTCAGCACAGGGAAGATAAGTTTCGCGAGGAACTGGTTCGTTAGAGGTCGCATTTCTTTTTTCTCCATGAGCGGAAGTTTGAACATCCCATCGGGACGTTTTGTGCTCTATCTCTAACAGCGCAACGCGGGCGCAAATCTGATCATGGACTGAGTAAATTTTCGCCGCGACGCAGCATCGCTGGCTCGGCTGGACCTCCGTGACCTGAGGTTGACATTCGGAGCCGGGCTGGCTACGCTAGCGCGGAACTGCCGGTCTGGAGGCGTATTGGTGGGGCAGCTGTCCAGTGACGAGGTTACGCAGCTTTTGCGTGGTTGGCACGGCGGCGATCGCGAAAGCCTCGATGCCTTGCTCCCCGTGGTTTACAAGGAATTACGCCGGATCGCACATTTTCAACTGCGTAGAGAGCGCGAAGACCATACCCTGCAAAGCGCAGAACTGGTAAACGAGGCGTATCTACGCCTGGTTCGGATGAATCCTCCGCAATGGGAAAGCCGCACCCATTTCTTTGCCATCGCTGCGCAGCTGATACGGCAGATTCTGGTCGACTACGCCCGGCGTCACGGTGCCGGGAAGCGGGGCGCAGGTCAGGGTGCATTGCCCCTGGAAGACGCATCCCAGCTCTCACGTGCTAAAGGCATTGACGTGGTGGTTCTCGACGACGCTCTGAAAGGTCTGGCCGCACTGGATCCACGGAAAGCGAAAGTGGTCGAGTTGCGTTTTTTCGGGGGCTTGACCTTCGCGGAGACGGCCGAAGTGCTCGACGTATCCGCGGTCACCGTATCTCGCGACTGGAGCACCGCGCGAGCCTGGCTCCATCGTGAGATGAATCGAGGATCGTAATGGATACTGGGCGCTGGAAACGCGTGGATGATTTACTTCAGGCGGCAGTGCGTTTGCCAGCGGAACAGCAAGAGGCTTTCGTGCGCCAGGCTTGCGGTGGCGACGATCAACTGGCCGAGGAAGTCAAGTCCCTATTGCGCTCTCACGGGGAATTGGGCGATTTCTTGGAAAAACCCGCGCTGGACGGTGGGACACAGAACGTCACAAATAAGGAAGCGCCCGAGGCCTGCACCCTCGTCGGCCAAACGGTTGCGCATTACAAGGTCCTTCGCCAACTGGGCAGCGGTGGCATGGGCGTGGTGTACGAAGCGGAGGATATCCGCCTGGGACGCCGGGTCGCTTTGAAATTCCTGCCAGAGAAGCTCGTCTGTGACGAGAGAGCGCTCCGGCGGTTTGAACGCGAAGCCCGCGCCGCCTCTTCCTTGAATCACCCTAACATCTGCACGATCTACGAAGTGGAAGAGCATGATCATCAACCGGTGATCGTCATGGAGTTGCTGGAAGGGGTGAGCCTAAGACAGCGAATCCAAGCAGGGCCGATTTCAACCGACGAGATCCTGGATTTTGGGATTCAAACATCTGACGCCCTCGCAGCGGCCCATGCCAAGGGCATTATTCACCGGGACATCAAACCGGGGAACATGTTCATCGTCGGCCACAGGCAGATGAAGATCCTGGACTTCGGGTTGGCCAAGGTGTGCGCTCCTCAAGTCGCGGAAGACCAATCCGACGAGGAGTCGCTTACCCTGGACGGCGTTATTCCGGGCACAACTTCTTATATGTCTCCTGAACAGGTGCGCGGAGAAGAGATTGACGCGCGCAGCGATCTGTTCTCCTTGGGTGTAGTGCTTTACGAAATGGCCGCGGGCCGGAAACCCTTTGTTGGCAAGAATCGTATACTGCTGATGGATGCAATTCTGAATGCAAAGCCAGCCCCCGCCAGCAAGGTAAATTCGTCGTTACCGGCTGCTCTTGAAACAATTATCGCGAGGACGCTGGAAAAAAAACGCGAGAAGCGCTTCCAGCATGCCGCCGATATTTGCTCGGACTTAAAGCGACTCAAGGGCGAAACGGAAAAAGCGCCCTCGGCTGTTGCCAATGCCGCACCCGTAATGCCCAGCTCCCGCCCGGCAGGTAACATCTTTACCCGATATCTGGCGCGCGAACTTGCAGCCATACGCGACCGCTTCTCGGAGAAGCCAGTTAAGCAGGTCGAGACCAGGTCCGCGAATCTTCCGGTGCAGCGAACCGGGTTCGTGGGGCGGGAGAAGGAGACAGCCTCCCTCAAAGAACTGCTGCTGCGTCAGAATGTGCGCCTGGTCACGGTCACGGGTCCGGGCGGGATCGGCAAAACGCGGCTTGCGTTGCAGGTGGCGAACGGACTTGGCGAGCGCTTTCCAGGCGGCGTTTATTTCGTTCCTCTTTCCTCTCTAAACGATCCGGGCTTGATCGCTTCAATGATCGTTCAAACGTTGGGAATCCGGGAGGCGGGAGGTCAGTCGGCGCTCGAAATACTCAAGAGAAATTTGCAGGACTCATCGTGCCCCCCCAGGCTGCTCCTTCTGGACAATTTCGAGCATCTGGTTCAGGCCGCGCCTACCGTGGCCGATCTCCTGGCGAGTGGTCCCAATCTTAAAATCCTGGTAACCAGCCGTGGAGCGCTGCACGTGTACGGAGAACATGAATTTCCGGTGCCACCGCTGGCGCTGCCGGATTCCCAGTCCAAGCTCTCAGTGGAGGTCCTGTCCCGGTGCCCGGCGGTCGCGCTGTTCGGACAACGGGCCGTCGCCGCCAAGCCAGACTTTGAACTTAATCAAGAAAACGCACTCATCGTAGCCGAGATTTGCACCCGACTCGATGGTCTCCCTCTAGCGATTGAGCTCGCTGCTGCCCGGGTCAAAGTCCTTTCGCCCTCTTTGATGTTGACGCGCCTGGCAAGCCGGTTGCAACTGTTGACCGGAGGTGCGCGGGACCTGCCGCAGCGGCAACAGACGCTTCGTGCTGCGATCGATTGGAGCTACGATCTGCTGAGCGCTGCCGAGCAGAAGCTTTTTCGAAGACTATCGGTCTTCGTGGGCGGATGCAATCTGGAAGGGGTGGAAGCCGTTTGCGACGCGAAAGCCGATCTCGATTTGGACTTGCTCGACGGTATGGCATCCATGGTGGACAAAAGCCTGGCGCAGCAAGTCGAGCCCGCGAAAGGGGAATCGCGGTTCGTGATGCTGGACACGATTCGCGAGTACGCCCTGGAAAAGTTAGAGGCAAGCGGAGAACAGCCCTTGACGAAGCGCGCCCATGCCGCCTACTGCCTGGTGTTGGCGGAGGAGGATGCCACGGAGGAGAGCGGTGCGCAAGCGGTGGAATGGCAGGAACGCTTCGCGCTCGAACACGACAATTTTCGTGCCGGCCTTGACTGGCTAACAGAAACCGGAGATGCGGAGTGGGGCCTGCGTCTCGGAACAGCGCTGTTTCGTTTTTGGGAGATTCGAGAGTATCTGGCCGAAGGCAGGGACAGCTTGCGTAAACTGCTGAAGCTTGCGGGAGCGGCAGCTCCCACCAAGGCGCGGGCACGCGCGCTTTTTGCCGCTGGCGTGCTCGCCGGCGGGCAGGGGGATTACGCCTCTGCGGATGCGCTGCTCAGCGAAAGTGAAGACATTGCTCGTCAGTTGGGGGACAAAATGGGTGTCGCCGTCTCTCTAAACGCGCTGGGTGTCTTAGCTTGCGACCGAGGCGATGTAGCCATTGCGCGTACTCTATTCGAAGAAGGCCTTGTGCTATGGAGAGAATTAGGCGACCAGAAGGCCGTCGCCCGTGCTCTTAGTAACCTGGCCAACGTTCTCAAGGTACAGCGAGACTATGACCGTGCCCGCGCCCTGCACGTGGAGTGTCTTTCGATTTTCCAGGGGCTAGGAGATCGAACAGGCGTCGCTTGGTCGCTAAACTACCAGGGTGATGTCGCACGCGATCGTGGCGATACCGCCGCCGCGCGGAAATTATATGAACAAGGCCTGGGAATCTTCCGGGAGCTCGGTGACCGGTGGGGCATTGCTGGAACTCTTGCTGATCTTGGGAGCTTGGCGAGAGAGCAGGGAAATTATTCTGCCGCGCACTCTCTGTACGCCGAAAGCATAAAACTCTTTCAGGAACTGGACCACAAACGCGGAATTGCGCGTCTGTTGGAGTGTTCCGCATGCTCAGCGGCCGCTCAACGCGAAGCAGAGCGTTCGCTGCGGCTGGCGGGCGCCGCGGCTGCGTTGCGCCAAAACATTGGCGCTCCGCTCACACCCGCGGAACAAGCCAAACTGGAAGCAAGTCTGCAAGCGGCGCGAAAGACGTTGACCGACATGGTAGGTAACAATGCGTGGTTAGAAGGTTGGGCTTTGCCGGTCGAGAAAGCGATTGAAGAGATGCTGATGCCCGAGACTTCATCTCCCTAGTGGTGGTGGGCAAGAGCTGGCGCTGATCGCGAACGTATTCGATCTGCGCTTACCCAGCCATTGTCGGGTCGAGAAGTCGCCGCACTGCAGAGATGCGGTTGGCAGGAATGCCTACGCGCTTGGCGTGCTCCTGGATGATAGCTTCGTCCGGGGCGAGGTAAACGCAGTACACCTTGTCGCCGGTTACATAGCTATGGAGCCACTGGATCTCGGGGCCCAATCCTTTTAGAACTTGGACCGATTTTTGGGAGACCTCCCGTAATTGGGCTTCAGTTAGATTTCCGGCTCCTGGGATTTCCCGCTCGATGACAAATTTGGGCATGGCCCCTCCGATGCCCACTGATGCTAACATCGACGTGGAGCGGCTTCAAGGCGGCATGGCCGGAGGCCGTTTGGGTCAGCTGGGCCAAGAATAAAGGAACGAGGTTGCCATGGATATTCGATCGCTTCAGAAGCCCCTGAAAGAGCAATACCGCAATGACCCAAATACCTCGAAAATCACAATCCGTGCCAAAGGCGGGCAGACGGATGCTCCGATAGCGTGCTCCGTCGATATCGGACGTGCCATCTACCAAGCCGAAGCCCACAGCGGAGTTGGAGGCGCCGGTGCCGGCGCGTGTTCCGGTGACCTTTTGCTTGGAGCTTTGGCAGCTTGCGCGCAGATCACCTGTCAGATGGTGGCCGCGGCAATGGGCATACCGACCGAACGCATTGTGGTAACGGTGGAGGGAGACTTGGATCTGCGCGGTACCCTCGGCATATCAAAAGACGTCCCGGTAGGCTTTGAGAGTATTCATCTTCATTTTGATGTTGTTGCGCCCAAGGCAACACCGGAACAACTGCGCGCATTGCAGGAGAAAACGGAGCAGTACTGCGTGGTGATGCAGACCTTAAAGCAGCCGCCGAGTCTGCAGACCAAGTGGGCTGGTCACGATTGAACACCGGTCGCGCTAAGTTTTCAGATGTCTCGACGAACGACAGTGAGCATAATCAAGGCGTCGAAGATTTATCGGCCTGTCGTTTCGTAATACTTCCCATTCATCTCCGTACCCATAACCGCGAAATCGCACTTCGAACTCTCAAGCGGATCCGTCCTGAAAGTGAAATCGATCGACGGCACTCGAACACTGGCTTCCAGTTGCGCAGAAGCCGTGCGTCCCACGAATCGGTACTGCCTCATTGGGTCTTCATACTTGACCGGTTCGTCGCTCACCTGAAAAACCAGCTTGAAATCCAGAAACGCCGGAGTGGATTCCGCGTCCATTGCGGGCCAGCGAGGCTGGTCGA
>Ga0210394_10001121_pt1 | contig 45303 bp, 36 predicted proteins | sample IncBWC12MmetaG_FD_160121 | JGI IMG/M metagenome (GOLD analysis project Ga0210394, IMG submission 160121) | Forest soil microbial communities from Barre Woods Harvard Forest LTER site, Petersham, Massachusetts, United States - Inc-BW-C-12-M | ecosystem: Environmental > Terrestrial > Soil >...
ATCGCCTGCATGGCTTCGCCGGAGCTGCGTCCGGGGGCATTGCCGCCGGTGATCTCCACCGCCGGATAGCCGTTGTAGCGCGTCAGTGAGGGGGCGCCCACGACCCAGTCGGCGCGCACGAAGTTCGCCAGCGGGATCATGCTGCCGTTGGCGCCGGCGGCGTAGAAGTGCCCGAGTGCTTCGGGCGTCATGCGCCAGGGGGCATCCGCCTGCAGCAGCACCCGCAACACGCGCCCCTGGTAGATGAAGTCGTTGGCGTACACCGGCGCCAGCATCAGCTGCAGTGCGGTATAGACATCGCTGGCGGAGAGGCCCATGGACTGCGCCTGCACCCGATCGACGCTGAGCCGCAACTGCGGCGCCGGCGGCAGCAGGTTCGCGCGCACCCCGGTCAGGTCGGGGTTGCGGGCGGCGCTGTCCAGCACCGTGGTCTGCGCCGCGGCGAGCGCCTCGCGCCCGAGCCCGCCACGATCCTCGAGGTAGAAATCGAACCCGCCGAACACGCCCAAGCCGCGCACCGTCGGCAGGTTGAGGGCGTAGACCTTGGCATCGTGGATTTCGCGCGCGAAAGCGCGGTTCGCCCAGCGGATGAAATCCGCGGCGGTGTCGGGGCGCTCGTCCCAGGGTTTCAGGCGCACGAACAGCCGGCCGGCATTCTCACCGGTGCCAGTGAAACTCGAGCCGGCGATGAGGAACACCCGCACCACGTCCGGGCTGCGCATCAGGATCTCGTTGATGTGCTGCAGAACCTCGCGGGTGCGCGGCAGGGAAGCGCCCGCCGGCAGCTGCACATCGCCCAGCACGTAGCCCTGGTCCTCGTCCGGCAGGAAGCTGCCCGGGAGCCTCACGAACAGCAACGCCCCGAGCGCCAGCATGAGCGCGAATCCCGCCATCCAGCGCGGCACGTGGCCTACCGACACGAACACGCGATGCACGTAGGAGCGCCGTGTGCCCTCGTAGGCGCGATTGAACCAGTTGAAAATCACGTTGCCGCGCAGATGCTCGGGGCGCAGGAGCGAGGCGCACAGTGCCGGGGTGAAGGACAGCGCCAGCAGCGCCGAGAAGCCCATGGAGAGCGCGATGGTGAGGGCGAATTGCCGGTAGATCACCCCGGTGCTGCCGGTCTGCAGTGCGCTCGGGATGAACACCGCGGCGAGCACCGAGGTAATGGCGACGATCGCGCCGGTGATCTGCTGCATCGCCTTGCGCGTCGCCTGCTTCGGTGCCAGATGCTCCTCGCGCATGATGCGCTCGACCGCCTCCACCACCACGATGGCATCGTCCACCACGATGCCAATCGCCAGCACCATCGCGAACAGCGACAGCTGATTGATGGAGAAGCCCAGCGCGTACATGCCCACCAGCGTGCCCAGCAGCGCCGACGGCACGACCAGCGTCGGAATGAGAGTGGCGCGAAAATTCTGCAGGAACACCAGCATCACCAGAAACACCAGCGCCACCGCTTCCGCGAGCGTGATGATCACCTCGCGGATGGCCACCTTGATGAAGGTCGTCGAGTCGAACGCCCAGAACCAGCTGACACCGGCGGGAAAGCTCGCCTGCATGTCGTTCATCTTGGCCGCGACCGCTTTGGAGACCTCGAGCGCATTGGCGTTCGGAGCCAGCTGGATGCCGAAGGCCGCGACCGGTGTCGTGCCGATGTTGGTCTCGAAGCCGTATTGCGCCGCACCGAGCGTGACGCGCGCCACATCCTTCAGCCGCACCGAGGCGCCGTTCGGATCCGTGCGCAGCAGGATGTTGTCGAACTGTTCCGGGGAGCGGAAGCGTCCTTCCACCGTGACGGTCGCGGTCATGGCCTGATCCGGCACGGCTGGCTGTGCGCCAATGGCGCCGGAGGCGAACTGGGCGTTCTGCGCCTGTACCGCCGCGAGCACCGTGGCTGCCGACAGGCTGTAGGCGCGCAGCTTGTCGGCGTCGAGCCAGATGCGCATCGCGTACTCGGAGCCGAACTGCACCGCGGCGCCAACTCCGGGGATGCGCTGCACCTGATCGAGCACCCGCGATGCCACGATGTTGTTGAGCTCCGCGGCACTCGGGCCGCCGCTCTCGGCGCGCAGCCCGATGGCGCCGAGAAAGCCGGCGCTGACCTTGGCGATGCGGATACCCTGCTGGTTGACCTCCGCGGGCAGGCGCGGCTGCGCCAGAGTCACGCGGTTCTGCGTCTGCACGGCGGCGATGTCGGCACTGGTGCCGTTCTCGAAGGTGAGCGTGATGGTCGCCGTGCCATCTGAAGCCGACTGCGAGGTGAAGTAGAGCAGGTGGTCGAGCCCGGTGAGCTGCTGCTCGATCACCTGGGTGACGGTCGCCTCCACCGTGGCGGCGCTCGCTCCCGGGTAGGTCGTGGTCACGGCAACCTGTGGTGGGGCTATCTCCGGGTAGGCTTCCGCCGGCAGCCGCGTCAGCGCCAGCGCGCCCCCGAGGGTGATGAGGATGGCGAGCACCCAGGCAAACACCGGGCGATCGATGAAGAACTGCGGCATCAGCGCCTACCGTGCCGGGCCGCCGGCCGGCGCGGCGGCGCTCGTGGCCCGGGCGGCTTCTCCCTGCTCTGCATACGGCACCGCGGCCACGAGGGTGCCCGGTCGCGCGTTTTGCGTGCCGGAGACGATCACGCGGTCCCCGTCGATGAGCCCGTCGGTGACGATCCACTCAGGTCCGGTGAGCGCCTCCGCCACCACCCGCTTCTGGATGACCTTGTCATCGGGGCCGACGACCAGCACGTAAGGCCCGCTGGCGTCGCGCTGCAGGCCGGCCTGCGGCACGAGAAACCCGTGGTTCACCGCGCCCGACGTGAGCCGCACGCCGACGAACAAGCCCGGCAGCAGCTGATGCTCGGGATTCGGCAGGATGCCGCGCAGCGCCACCGCTCCGGTCGCCGGGTCGACGTGAACGTCGAGAAAATCGAGCGTTCCCGCGTGCGGGTAGGGCGTGCCATCGGGGAGCGTGAGGCGAATGCTCACCGCATCACGCGCGACGCTCACGCTCCCGGCGCTTTGCGCACGGCGCAGGCGTTCGATGTCCACCGCGGGCTGATTGAAGTTGACGTAGATCGGATCGATCTGTTCCACGGTCGTCAGCAGCGTCGCCGTGCCTTCGCCGACCAGGGCCCCCTCGGTGACGCCCTGCTGGCCAGCGCGGCCGGCGATCGGCGCGGTGACGGTCGCGTAACTCAGGTTGATGCGCGCGCTGCCCACGCCGGCCTTCGCCTGCTGCACGCTTGCCCCGGTGGAGCGCTCGGTGGCCTCGGCGTTGTCCAGATCCGAGCGCGACACCAGGCCGCCCGGTATGAGCTCGCGCGCACGCTGGGCGGCGACGTGAGCGTTGGTGGCGTTCGCCTGCGCCTGCGCGAGCGCGGCCTCGGCGCCGTCGAGCGCCGCGCGCAGCGGTGCCGGGTCGATCTGGAACAGCGCCTGCCCCTGCCTGACGTCCGAGCCCTCCTTGTAGAGACGCTTGAGCAGCACCCCGGCGACCCGCGCGCGCACGTCGGCGGCGCGCGTGGCAGACAGGCGTCCCACGAGCTCGCGCGTGAGCGGCACGGATTGCGAGTGCGCCACCACCACCCCGACCTGCGCCGGGTGCGGGGCGGGCGGGGGCGCGTGCGACCCGCAGCCGCTCAGCAGCGCGACGAGGGTGGCAGGCGCCACCGCGCGCCGCAGCCGCGTCCGTGCGAACGAGCTCAGGTACCCGGCCCCGGCCAAGCGCGCCCCTTCAGTCGACAATTAGCTGCCGAGGCAGTAATATCATCGGCAGTAATCTCACCGACAGCCATAGAATAGCAGGCGCGCCATGAGCCGCAGAAGCGCCATCAAAGCCGAGCCGCGCGTGGCGGCGCAAGCCCCGCAAGAGGTATTGGGCGTCGGCTATCTGCTGGGCCGGGCGCGCGGCTCGCTGCTCACCGGGCTGGACGGGCAACTCGAGCCCTTTGGCCTGAGCGCCATGCAGTTCGGGGTGCTGAAACATCTCGCGGAGGGCGCGGCGCACACGGCAGCGGACCTGTGTCGCCGCATGCACTACGACACCGGTTCCATGACTCGTATGCTCGACCGCCTCGAGGAGAAGGGGCTGGTACGCCGTGAGCGCGGCCGTGAGGACCGCCGCCTGGTGTTGCTGCGCATCGCGCCGGGCGGTCGCGTGCTGCTGCCGCGCCTGATGGCGGTGGCAGCGCGCGTGCTTGAGGGGCACCTCGCCGGTTTCGACGCGGCGGAGATCGAGGCGCTCAAGGACTACCTCGGACGGATGATCGATAACGGCCAATCCAGGGGGGACAATGAACAGCGACCTCCAGGCGGCAAATCATGAGCACCCGCAACACCGTTCTCGCAGCAACCCTGGCCGCATCGCTCGCTGGCTGTGTCGACCGCGCTGATTGGAAGCCCGCGCCCAAACTCGAGCCGCAGGCGCTCAGCGCGCCGCAAGCGCTCGCCGGGGCGAGGCTCGATGCGGCGGCCTGGCCGGCGGACCTGTGGTGGCACGCTTACGGCGATCCGCAGCTCGATGCGCTGGTCGCCGAGGCGCTCGCAGGGAGCCCCTCGCTCGGGATCGCCCAGGCACGGCTGCGCGCCGCCCAGGCGCAGGCCGTCGCGGCCGGCGCCGCGCGTGCGCCGGCGGCGGCGCTCGACGCCGAGTTGACCCGCCAGCGATATCCGGAGCATGGGCTATTCCCGCCGCCCTTCGCCGGCAGCTACTCAACCGACGCTCGTGTGGCGCTCGACTTCAGTTTCGACCTCGACTTCTGGGGCCGCAACCGCGCCCTGCTGGCCGCGGCACGCTCGGGCGTACAGGCCGCGGATGCCGACCGCGCGGCGGCACGCCTGGCGCTCGCGGTTGGCGTGGTGCGTGCTTACGTGCAGCTCGACCTGTGGTACGCGCTGCTGGATGTGACCAACGACAACCTCAAGCAGCAGACTGCGATTCTCGAGCTGACGCAGCAGCGCGTCAGCGCGGGCCTGGAAAACACCGCGCGCGTGAAACAGTCGGAGGGCAGTGTGGCGCTGACACGCGCCGGCGTGGCGGCAGTGCAGGCCAACATCGACCTGGCGCGCAATCAACTCGCCGATCTGGCAGGAGCCGGCCCCGATCGCGGCCAGCGCCTGCAGCGCCCGCAGCTCGCGGCGCCGGCCGACCTCGCGCTGCCCGCGGCGCTGCCTGCGGATCTGCTCGCGCGCCGCCCGGACCTGGCCGCGGCGCGTGCGCAGGTGGAGGCCGCGGCTCACGGGGTCGCTGCGGCGGAGGCGGATTTCTACCCGAACGTGAACCTGGCGGCGTTTGCCGGCCTGCAGAGCATCGGCCTGTCGCAGCTGTTCGAGGCGTCCGACCGGATCGTAGGCGCGGGGCCCGCGCTGCACCTGCCGGTGTTCAACCGCGGCGGGCTGCGCGGCGCTCTGCAGACGCAGCAGGCGCAGCTCGACCAGTCGGTCGGCCAGTACAATCAGACGCTGCTGGATGCGGTGCGCGAGGTCGCCGATGTGGTCGCGAACTGGCGCGCGCTCGAGCGCGAGAGCGGCGAGCAGCAGATCGCGCTCGAGGCCGCGCAGCGCTCCTACGAGCTCACCAGCGAGCGCTATCGCGCCGGGCTCGACAATTACCTGAGCGTGCTGTCGAGCCAGAACCAGGTGTTGCAGGCACAGGGGCTGCGCGCGCAGTTGCAGGCACGGCGCCTGTCTTTCAGCGTCGACCTGGTGCGCGCGCTCGGCGGCGGCTACTCCCCGCGCTCATCCTCTACCTGAGCGCTTATCTTCCGCCTGCCGCGTAACCCGTAATGGACGCTCCTGTCACCACCGCCCGCTCGCCCCTGGCACGGCGGCAGCGCCGCCAGACCTGGCTGGTCGGCGCAACGGTGGCCGTGCTCGTCGTGGCGGTGCTCACCGCGGCCTGGTGGTGGCTGTACGCGAGCCACTACCAGAATACCGACGACGCCTACGTCGCCGGCGACCTGATCAGTGTCATGTCGCAGGTGAATGGCACGGTGGTCGCGATCGACGCCGACGAGACCGACCAGGTGCGCGCCGGCCAGGAACTCGTGAGGCTCGACGCCACCGATGCCGGTATCGCTTTACAGGATGCCGAGCAGCAACTGGCACGCACGGTGCGCCAGACGCGCACGGTGTTTGCCAACCGCGACCAGCTGGCGGCGGTCGCCGCGCAGCGCCGCGCGGACCTCGACCGGGCGCTGGCGGATTTCAATCGCCGCAAGGATGTCGCCGCCACCGGGGCGGTGTCTGCCGAGGAGCTTGGGCACGCGCGCGACGCGCTGAACGCGGCGCGCGATGCGCTGCTCGCCGCGCAGAAGAATCTCGCCGCCAGCGCCGCCCTGGTCGGCCACACCGGCGTAGCTGATAACCCGGACGTGCAGGCGGCCGCTACCGTGGTGGAGCGTGCGTGGCTCGCCCTGCAGCGCACCCGCGTGCGCGCGCCGGTCACCGGCTACGTCGCCAGGCGCGGCGTGCAGCTGGGCGAGCGCATCGCGCCCGGCGGGCCGCTGATGGCCATCGTGCCGCTCGAGCGGCTGCGGGTGGAAGCCAACTTCAGGGAAGTGCAGCTCAAGCACATGCGCATCGGACAGCCGGTGACAGTGATCACCGACCTGTACGGCGGACAGGTCAAGTACCACGGTACCGTCGCCGGGCTGGGCCTGGGTACCGGCGCGGCGTTCGCACTGCTGCCGGCGCAGAATGCCACCGGCAACTGGATCAAGGTCGTGCAGCGTGTGCCGGTGCGCATTGCACTCGAGGCGCGCGAGCTCGCGGCGCACCCGTTGCGCATCGGACTCTCCACCAACGCCAGCGTCGACATACACGATGACTCCGGCCCGCAGCTCGCAGCGGCGCCGCCTGAGGTGCCGGTGCTCAGCACCAGCGCCTATGACATCGACCGGGGGGAGATCACGGCGCGCATCGCGCAGATCATCGGCGAGAACTCGCTCGAGGGAACCCTTCAGTCGAGCGTCAGGTAGTCGAGCTACAACTTCGACTCCAGCGACAACCCGTTCATCAGCAACGCCAACAGTCCGACCAATAACTGCAGCGTCGGTGCCCTATCGAGCACCGCTCTGTGCACCAACAACGCCCCTTTGGTTTCCCTGATCGTCAATGGCACCCCGGTCACCCTGTTGGATACCGGCCACGTACTGGATACGGGTGGGTACGACTCCGTCAACTCGAATCCCTGCATCGGCGGCAATAACGTCAACAATGCGCCGGGCGGTTGCAACGAATCGCTGCAGTGGCGGCTGATCGGTACCACCGGGGTGGACAATCCGGGCGGAGGGACTGGAGTTCCGGAGCCGGGTACCCTGGCGCTCCTCGGCCTGGGGCTGGCCGGGCTTGCCCTCACGCGGCGCGCACGCCGCAGGAGCTGCAGCCAGCAGGAACTGACCGAAGGCGTCGTCGATCTCAGTCCAGCTTGAGGTAGTCGAGCGGCAGGGCGGTGGTGTACTTGATGGTCTCGAGGGCGAAGCTGGCACTCACGTCCTGGAACTCCACCGCCGAGATCAGCCGCTTGTACACGACATCATAGGCGTCAATGTCCGGCACTACGATGCGGATGAGGTAGTCGACGTCGCCGCTCATGCGGTGAATTTCCGTGACTTCGGGGATGTCGCGCACGGCACGCACGAACTTGTCGAACCAGGCTTCGCTGTGATTGCCGGTCTTGAGGGTCACGAACACCGTCGTGCCGACGTTGAGCGAATGCGCATCGAGCAGCGCCACGGTGCGCAGGATGACGCCGTCCTGCTGCAGCTTCTGGATGCGCCGCCAGCACGGCGCCTTGGACAGGCCGACGCGATCGGCGATCTCGGCGGCGCTCAGCTCGCCGTTGCTCTGGAGCAGCTCCAGTATTCTGGCATCCAGCTTGTCCATGAAACGCCGTGCGCCGTAGCCGCGGAAACGCGCAACATTGTTGCGCAGCCGGCCCGGGTTTGCCAGACGAACGCAACCGCGTAGCGCGCACTCGGGGCTAGCATGGTGAGCATGGACCTGATCCGCGCCTTTGCCGAACATCCCGCTTCGGTCGGTGAGACCTACACCGAGCACCTCGTGAGCGCGGTGTGCTTCGGTACCCGCATGGTGCTCGCCGGTATCGCCTGCCTGGTGCACGGCGTCCTGCCGTTCATGTTCGTGCGCACTGGCAGCCGCGCGATCGCCGAGCTAAACGAAAGGATGATCGCCGACCGACGGCTGCCGCTACAGCCGATCGCGAGCGACAAGCGGCTGCCGCTGTAGCCGTGCGCTCGCTCCTGCGGGCGTTGGCGCCGGGCTGGACGGCGCTGCGCCAGGCTGCGCCGGGCGTGTGCATCGCGATCGCGCTCGCCGCGGTGGCGCGCGGCGCGGCGCACGCTGTGGCGCAGGGCGTCGGCGGCCTGCCGAAGGTTCCCTTGAGTCCGGTGATGTGCGCGGTGCTGCTCGGCATGCTGTGGCGGAACAGCATCGGCGTGCCCGGCTGGGCGAGCAGCGGACTCAACTGGGCCATGTACCGGCTGCTGCGCGTCGGCATCGCGCTGGTAGGGCTGCGCCTCACCCTCGGTGGCGCGACGGCCATCGCCGCTACCGCGCTACCGGTCGCCCTGAGTTGTCTCACCGTGGCGCTGCTCGCCGGCATCGGCATTGCGCGCCTGCTCGCAGTGCCGCGTCGGCTGGGATTACTGCTGGCCATCGGCACCGCCGTGTGCGGCTGCACCGCGGTGGTGGCGATGGCGCCGCTCATCCGGGCGCGGCATGCCGAGACGGCATTCGCCGTCACCTGCGTGGTGTTGTTCGGCTGTATCGCCATGCTGTTTTATCCCTGGGTGGCTGGCCACTTCCTGGCCGCGTCCCCCGTGCACGCCGGCATCTTCCTCGGCACCGCCATCCACGACACCTCGCAGGTGATTGGCGCAGCGCTCATCTATTCACAGCAGGCCGCCGCCCCCGCAGCGCTCGCCGCGGCGAGCGTCGCCAAGCTGCTGCGCAATCTGTCGATCGCGGTGCTGGTTCCGGCGGCCGCCTGGCTGGCGCGGCGGCACGAGGCGCGCTCGGGCGCGCAGACGCCGGCCGGACAGGGCAGGCGCCCGCCCCTGATCCCCTGGTTCGTGCTGGCATTCGTCGGCTTCATCGCGGTGCGCACTGCCGGGGACACGCTGTGGCACGGCTCCGCCACACTGTGGCCGGCACTGATCAACACCGGCTACACCGCCTCGGATGTGTTCCTCGCCTGCGGCATGACCGCCGTGGGCCTGTCGGTTTCGTTCACCGACATGTGGCGCATCGGCTGGCGGCCGCTCGCGGCGGGACTGGTGGTGGCGACCCTGGTGGGTGCCTGCAGCCTGCTGCTCACGCTCGCCATGCTGCACTTTGTCACCTGACGGGTCGCCTGACGGGTCGTATCGCGCGCCAGCGCCCGCTACACTTCCACCAGACTGGCGGCCAGCCGCCGGATGCGCCGCGGGAGACAGGTCAGATGGCGAACGCTCGATCCCGGATCTCACGCCGCGCCGCTGAAGGCGCGGTGCGCACGCTGTTGCGCTGGGCGGGTGAGGATCCGCGCCGCGAGGGCCTGCGCGACACGCCGCACAGGGTCGTGGATGCCTACCGCGACTGGTTTTCCGGCTACCAGATTGACCCGGCCGCCTACCTGCGCCGCACCTTCGAGGAAGTCGGCGGCTACGACGAGATGATCGTGCTGCGCGACATCTCCTTCGAGTCGCATTGCGAGCACCACATGGCGCCCATGATCGGTCGGGTGCACATCGGCTACCTGCCCGCCGACAAGGTCGTCGGCATCAGCAAGCTCGCGCGCGTAGTCGACGGCTACGCGCGGCGCTTCCAGGTGCAGGAGAAGCTCACCACCCAGATCGCCGACTGCATCACCGAGGTGCTGAGGCCGCGTGGCGTGGGTGTGGTCGTGGATGCCGTGCACGAGTGCATGACCACCCGCGGGGTGCACAAGCGCAACGTGTCGATGGTCACCAGCCGCATGACCGGCACCTTCCGCAGCGACGCCCGCACCCGGGCCGAGTTCCTGCGCTTCATCGACATTTCCGGCGCCAGGGAGCTGTAGTAAGCGCGCACCGCCACTGCGGTGCACGGCCCCGAGCGGGCCTTCAGGCCGTGACGGTGTTGTCGCTGCGCGCTGCGCGCTTGCGGTCCTGCTCCTTCAGAAAGCGCTTGCGGATGCGGATGGAGGTAGGCGTGACCTCGACCAGCTCGTCATCGGCGATGAACTCGACCGCGTACTCCAGCGTCAGCTCAATGGGTGGCGTCAGCAGGATCGCCTCGTCCTTGCCGGCGGCGCGGATGTTGGTGAGCTTCTTGGTCTTGATCGGGTTCACCACCAGGTCGTTGTCGCGGCTGTGGATCCCGATGATCATGCCCTCGTAGAGCTTCTCGCCGGGACCGACGAACAGCCGGCCGCGCTCCTGCAGGTTGAATAGCGCGTAAGCGACCGCCTCGCCGTGCTCGTTGCTCACCAGCACGCCATTGTGGCGATCGGGAATATCGCCCTTCAGCGGCGCAAAACCGTCGAAGATGTGACTGATGAGGCCGGTGCCGCGCGTGAGCGTCATGAACTCGCCCTGAAACCCGATCAGGCCACGCGCCGGCACACGGTACTCGAGGCGCGCGCGGCCGTTGCCGAGGCTCATGTCGCTGAGCTCCGCGCGGCGGCTGCCGAGCGCCTCCATCACCGCCCCCTGGTGGGTGTCCTCGATATCGACGGTGAGGGCTTCGTAGGGCTCATGCACCTCGCCGTTCACGATCCGGGTCAGCACCTGCGGGCGCGATACGGCGAGCTCGTAGCCTTCGCGGCGCATGTTCTCGATGAGGATGGTCAGGTGCAGCTCACCGCGGCCTGCGACCCGCAGTACGTCCGGCTCGTCGGTGTCTTCCACGCGCAGCGCCACGTTGCTCTGCAGCTCGCGGTACAGGCGCTCGCGCAACTGCCGGCTGGTGACGAACTTGCCCTCGCGGCCGGCGAGCGGCGAGGTGTTGACCTGGAAGTTCATCGCCAGCGTCGGTTCATCCACACTGATCGGCGGCAGCCCCAGGGGGTGCTCCGGGTCGCAGATCGTCATGCCGATGTTCACCGACTCGATGCCGGTGACGGCGACGATGTCGCCGGCGCTCGCCTGCTCCACCGGGTTGCGCTCGAGGCCGGTGAAGGTCAGCACCTGGCCGATCCTGGCGAGTCCGTGGTCCTGATCGCCAAAGCGCAGCGCCACGCTCTCGCCCGGGCGCACCACCCCGCGGCGAATGCGGCCGATGCCGATGCGTCCGACGTAGGAGTTGTAGTCGAGCGTGGAGATCTGCAGCTGCAGCGGCAGGTCGGCCTGCGCCGCCGGTGGCGGCACGTGGGTGAGGATCGCCTCGAACAGCGCCGACATGTCCGGGCGGCGTTCGGTGTAGTCGGTGCTCGCCCAGCCCTGCAGGGCGGAGGCGTAGATGACCGGGAAATCGAGCTGCGCGTCGCTGGCGCCGAGCTTGTCGAACAGGTCGAAGGTCTGGTCGACGACCCACGCCGGGCGGCTCCCGTGCCGGTCGATCTTGTTGACCACCACGATGGCCTTCAGGCCCTGCGCCAGGGCCTTGCGCGTGACGAAGCGTGTCTGCGGCATCGGTCCTTCGACCGCATCGACGAGCAGCAACACACCGTCCACCATCGACAGTACCCGCTCGACTTCGCCGCCGAAGTCGGCGTGGCCGGGCGTATCGACGATGTTGATGCGCGTGCCGCCATACTCGATGGCGCAGTTCTTGGCGAGGATGGTGATGCCGCGCTCGCGCTCGATGTCGTTGGAATCCATGATGCGCTCGCCCATCCGTTCGTGGGCGGCAAAGGTCCCCGACTGGTTCAACAGGCAGTCGACCAGAGTGGTCTTGCCGTGGTCGACGTGCGCGATGATGGCGATGTTGCGGATCGGGCGATTCATGGGTGGTTGGCTGCGGTCCGCGTGTCGCCGGCAGGCAAGGCCCGCGGGTCGGCGGTGTCCGAGAAAAGGGTGCGCAGGGTAGCAGATTCACCCGCTGGCCGCCTGGTTTTACCGCCGCGGACCTGCGCTTACCGCACCTAGGACCCCGGTGAGCCGATGCGCAGCGCCGCGGTGGCGAGCCGCACCTCGATGAAGAACGCGATGAAGGCTGCGCTCAGGCACAGCATGGCGCCGACGAACAGCAGCGCGATCAGCAGCGCCAGCTCCGAACCCAGGAACGCATTGGCAAACAGCGTCACGACCACCAGCGCGACCAGCAGTGCCGCGATCGCGCACATCGAGATCGCCGCGTTGATGTAGCGCGCGCGCCGCGCCAGCACCGCGAGGTCGGCATGCAGGTGCTGCGCGCTGCCAGGGTGACCCTCGAGCCGCCGCTCCAGCGTGCGCGCCCGATCGACGATGCGCGCCAGGCGGTTGGTGAGCACGCCGAGCGTGGCGGCGACACCGGTCAGCAGGAATACCGGTGCAACCGCTGACTGGATCAGACGCGCAATATCCATAGGTTCTGAGGCGGTCAATGGTGCGCTCGCGGCAGGGCAATATTGCCGGCGCGGTTCCTGCTGCTGTACGATCGTTCAACAACGCACCTCGGCACGCCGCCTACTCCCATGAAGCCCAGCCATCTGCAGCCAGTCGAACCCGCCGCGCCCGCCGACACGGACGGCGTGAGTCTACCCGCCTGGATTTACCGGGATGCGGAATTCTTCGAGCGCGAGCAGCAGGCGATCTTCCGCAGCAGCTGGCAGCTGGTGTGCCACCTGAGCGACGTGCCGCGCCCGGGGGACTTCCACACCTTCGAGTTCGGTGGCGAATCGGTAGTGGTGCTGCGCGCCGAGGACGGCGCGGTGCGGGCATTTCACAATGTCTGCCGGCACCGCGCGTCGCGCCTGCTCGACGGGCCGCGCGGCCATTGCGGACGGCGCATCACCTGCCCGTACCACGCCTGGACCTATGCCCTCGACGGACGCCTGATCGGGGTGCCGCAGCGCGACAGCTTCACCGGGCTGGACAGCGCGCGCCACGGGCTCCTGCCGCTCGAGCACGAGGTGTTCATGGGCTTCATTTTCGTGCGCTTCGCGCCGGGGCTGCCGAGCGTGCGCGACATGGCGGCGCCGTACGCGCACGAGCTCGCACCCTATCGCCTGGAGGAGCTGGTGCCGCTCGGGCGCGTCACCCTGCGTCCGCGGGCGGTGAACTGGAAGAACGTCGCGGATAACTATTCCGACGGCCTGCACATCAACGTCGCGCACCCGGGGCTGACGCGCTTGTTCGGCAAGGGCTACGGCATCGAGGCGCGGCCCTGGATCGACAAGATGTGGGGCACGCTGCGCGATACGCCTTCCGCCAACTGGTCGGAGCGGCTCTATCAGCGGCTGCTGCCGGCGCTGCCGCATCTGCCGCCCGAGCGACAGCGGCTGTGGACCTATTTCAAGCTCTGGCCGAACCTCGCCTTCGACATCTACCCCGACCAGATCGACTTCATGCAGTTCCTGCCGGTGTCGCCGACCGAGACCCTGATTCGCGAGATCGCCTATGTGCACCCGGACACTCGCCGCGAGATGCGTGCCGTGCGCTATCTGAACTGGCGCATCAACCGGCGCGTCAGTCTCGAGGACAAGGCGCTGATCGAGCGGGTACAGGCGGGCATGGCCTCGAGCAGCTACACCTCGGGACCCTTGAGCGAAGGGGAGGTGTGCCTGCGCAGTTTCGCGCGGCGCATGCGTGCCCTGATTCCGCAAAGCGTCCTGCCGCGGGCTCCGGCGCGCGGGTGGAGCCATGGGTGACGCCGCGCAGCGCGGCGAGCGGCGCGGCGATGCACTGATCATTGGTGGCGGACACAACGGGCTGGTGTGTGCCGCGTATCTGGCGGGGGCGGGGCTCAAGGTCACCGTGCTCGAGCGGCGCCCGGTGGTCGGCGGCGCGGCGGTCACCGAGGAATTCCACCCGGGGTTTCGCAACTCGGTCGCTGCCTACACCGTCTCACTGCTCAACCCGAAGATCATCCGCGATCTGGATCTGGCCGGCCACGGCTTGCGGCTCGTCGAGCGGCGCTGCGCCAACTTCCTGCCTACCGCGGACGGCCGCTATCTGCTCACCGGCGCCGGCCGCACCCAGGCGGAGGTGGCGCGCTTCTCGGCGCGCGATGCGGCGCGCCTGCCGGAGTACGGCGAGCGGCTGGAGGCCATCGCGGACGTGCTGCGGGACCTGGTGCTGACTACGCCCCCGAACGTGCTCGAAGGCAGCTGGCGCGCGGCGCTGCCGGAGCTGGTGCGCGCGGCGCGCGTCGGTGGCCGGGTGCGGCGGCTCGACATGAATTCGAGGCGCGAGCTGCTGGCGCTGTTCGCCATGTCCGCCGGCGACTACCTCGATAACTGGTTCGAGAGCGACCCGATCAAGGCCGTGTACGGCTTCGACGGCATCGTCGGCAACTACGCGAGCCCGTATACGCCGGGGTCCGCGTACGTCCTGCTGCATCACGTGTTCGGCGAGGTGAACGGCAAGCGCGGCGCCTGGGGTCATGCCATCGGCGGCATGGGCGCCATCACCCAGGCGATGGCGAAGGCCGCGACGGCGCGCGGCGCGCTGATCCGTGTGGCAACCGCGGTGCGCGAGGTCCTGGTCGAGGGTGATCGCGCGGTCGGCGTGGTGACCGAGTCGGGCGAGACGCTGCGCGCCGCGGCCGTGGTCTCCAATCTCAACCCGAAGCTTCTGTACCTCAACATGTTCGCGCCGCAGGCCCTGCCGCCGGAGTTCCGCGAGCACATCAGTCACTGGCGCTGCGGCTCCGGCACCTTCCGCATGAACGTGGCGCTCACCGAGCTGCCGGATTTCAGCTGCCTGCCGGGGAGGTCGCCCGCGGACCATCACACCGCGGGCATCATCATCGCGCCCACGCTTGCCTACATGGAGCAGGCCTACTTCGATGCGCGCACCCACGGCTGGTCACGCCAGCCGATCATCGAGGTGGTGATCCCCTCGACGCTCGACGACACGCTGGCACCCCGGGGTCAGCACGTGGCGAGCCTGTTCTGCCAGCACGTGGCGCCGCAGCTTCCAGACGGTGAGTCCTGGGACGCGCACCGCGACACGGTCGCGGATCTGATGATCGACACCGTCAACGCCCACGCCCCCAACTTCAAGGCGGCGGTGCTCGGCCGTCAGATCATGAGTCCGCTCGATCTGGAGCGCACCTTCGGGCTCATCGGCGGCGACATTTCCCACGGCACCCTCAGCCTCGATCAGCTGTTCTCGGCGCGCCCGATGCTCGGCTACGGCAATTACCGCGGACCGCTGCAGGGGCTTTACATGTGCGGCGCCGGCACCCATCCCGGGGGCGGCGTGAGCGGCGCCCCGGGTCACAACGCGGCGCGCGAGATCCTCAGCGACTTTCGCCGCGGGCGGCTGCGGCGGGTGGCGTGAAGAGCGGCGGCGTGCGGGCGCGCAAGCCGCGTTTCGAGCGCCAGCTGCCGCAGCAGCGGCGCCAGGCGCTCATCGAGGCCACCATCGAGTGCCTCAAGCGTTACGGTCACGACGGACTGTCGATCCGCGCCATCAGCGCCCAGGCCGGTGTGTCGGTCGGTCTCATCAATCATCACTTCCCCAACAAGAACCAACTCATCGCGGCGGCCTACCGGCACTTCAACAGCGAGCTGGTCGGCGGGCTGCAGGCGGCGGTGGCGCGTGCCGCGGATTCGCCCCGGGCACGCCTGCGCGCCTTCCTCGAGGCGTCCTTCTGCCCGCCGAATCTCGACCAGGACGTACTCGCGGTGTGGGTGGTGTTCTGGGGACTGTACCGCCACTCGCGCCTGATCCAGCGGGTGCAGCGTGCGACCTACCGCGGCTACGTGCGCCTGGTGCGCCGGATGCTCAGCGAGCTGCTGGCGCAGGCGCGCGCGCCGCAGCGCCGCCGCCCGCGACGCAGTTCGCGCGTCGCGCGGCCCGACCTGCGGCTCGCCGCCATCGGGCTCACCGCGCTGCTGGATGGCCTGTGGCTCGAATGGTGCCTCGAACCGGGCGCCTTCCGGCCCGCCGAGGCCGTGGCGCTGTGCGAGGCGTGGGTGGAGAGTCTGTGCCGGCGTACCGGCAGATCCTGAGCTGGAATGGCCGCTAATCGCCCCCACATCGGCTCCTGATGGCCACACCGGTTCATCCTCCACACCACGCCGGCGCGGCGACCGGCGGCCGCGAGGCCACGACGCTGCGGGGTTTTTTCGGCGTATTCCGTTACAGCCGGCGCGCGCTCGAGCTGGTGTGGAGCACCAACCGGGCGCTGACGCTGGCGCTCGCCCTGCTCACGCTCATCGCCGGCATTCTGCCCGCCTCGGTCGCCTACGTCGGCGCGCTGATCGTCGATGCGGTGGTGGCCGCAATCCGCGCCGGCGGCGGCGAGGCGACCCGCGTCGCGCAGCTGGTGATACTGGAAGGAACCCTGGTGGCGGCGATCGCGGCGGCGCAACGCGGGTTGTCGTTGTGCCAGTCACTGTTGCGCGCGCAGCTGGGCCAGCGGGTCAACGTGATGATCCTCGAGAAGGCGCTCACCCTCGAGCTGCAGCACTTCGAGGACTCGGAATTCTACGACAAGCTCACGCGCGCGCGCCGCGAGGCATCCACCCGCCCGCTGAGTCTCGTTACCCGCACTTTCGGGCTGGTGCAGAACGGCATCTCGCTGGTGAGCTACGGCGTGCTGCTGGCGCGGTTCTCACCGTGGGCGGTCGCGGTATTGCTGTTGGCGGGACTGCCGGCGTTCGTCGCGGAAGCCAAGTTCTCCGGCGACGCGTTTCGGCTGTTCCGCTGGCGCTCGCCCGAGACCCGCATGCAGATTTACCTCGAGACCGTGATCGCCCGCGAGGATCATGCCAAGGAGGTCAAGCTCTACGGCCTGGGTCCGCGCCTGCTCGAGCGCTACCGCGACATTTTCCGGCGGCTGTACCGGGAGGATCGGGCGCTCACCGTGCGGCGCGATGCCTGGGGCTTTGCCCTGGGACTCATCGCCACCGCCGCCCTGTACGGCGCCTACGCCTGGATCGCGGTCACCACCGTGCGGCGCGTCATCACACTCGGCCAGATGACCATGTATGTCGCGCTGTTTCGCCAGGGGCAGTCGGCCGTGTCCGCCATGCTGGCGGCGGTCGGCGGCATGTACGAGGACAACCTGTACCTGTCGACGCTCTACGAGTACCTGGAAACCAACGTGCCGCAGCCGGCCGGCTCCGCGGTGCGCGGTCCGCGTCCGCAGGATGGCGTGCGCTTCGAGGACGTGAGCTTCAGCTATCCGGGAGCCGAGGAGCCGGCCCTCGAGCACGTCACGCTGCACCTGACGCCGGGCACCAGTCTCGCGCTGGTGGGCGAAAACGGTTCGGGGAAAACCACCCTGATCAAGTTGCTGACACGCCTGTACGCACCCACCGCGGGCAGGATCCTGCTCGACGGGCAGGACCTGGCGCAGTGGGACGAGCGCGCGCTGCGCGAGCGCATCGGCGTCATCTTCCAGGACTTTGCCCGCTATCAGATGCTGGTCGGTGAAAACGTCGGCGCCGGCGATGAGCGCTTCTTCGAGGACGAAGCGCGCTGGCGTAGCGCGGCAGACAAGGGGCGGGCGAGCGAGTTCATCGAAACTCTGCCCTTGGGCTATCACACGCAGCTCGGCAAGTGGTTCCGCGACGGGCGCGAGCTCTCCGGTGGCCAGTGGCAGAAGATCGCGCTGTCGCGCGCCTTCATGCGCATCCGGGCGGACATCCTGGTGCTGGACGAACCGACGGCGGCCATGGACGCGCAGGCGGAGGCGGAAGTCTTCGAGCATTTCCGCCAGCTGGCGCGCGAGCGCATCACCATCCTCATCTCGCACCGCTTCTCCACCGTGCGCATGGCCGATCAGATCGCGGTGCTCAATCGCGGCCGCATCGTCGAACGCGGCAGCCACGAGCAGCTGATGCAACTGAACGGGCGCTACGCGCAGTTGTTCACCCTGCAGGCCCGCGGCTACCGCTGAGCGCGCATGTCCGCCCTCATGCTCCGGTAGTCGATCTTGCGGATCTCGGCGATCTGGCAGCGCCAGTGGCCGGCGATCACCGAATCCAGCCGTGAATACACCGTGCCGGTGGTGGAGCTGATCCCGATACGGTTGGCGAACTGCAGGTCCTCGCACGGCGGCAGCACCTTGAGAAGATAGGCGTCGTTCACGCCGGTGAACACCACCAGCTCGTAGCGACCGATCGGTTCCCAGCCGTCGTAGCGCCCGAGCCAGCTAAAGCGATCGATCGGCTCGCCGGCGTAGGCGTTGTAGCGATCGCGCACCTCCTGATCGCTCTGGTGCAAGGGGATACCGCTCGCACAGGCCGCCAGCAGGGCGAGCGCCGGCGCTACTCCTGTAAGTCCGAGGTGTTGGTGTCGCATGCTGCGCTCCCGAGGGTGAGGAAGTTGGTTTCGTCCTGCACCTGCTTCGACCGCGCGCCAGCGCGAGGGTTCGTTGGCGGATTTTCTTGGTTCCCGGGTGTCAACCGGCGGCGTCGTCCGGCGTTTCGCAGCCGGCAGCCACCAGCGCCACGGGGAACTCGGCCAGGGCCTGCGCGGCCAACAGGCCCACGCTCTCGCCCTGCCGCACCGGCTGCAGCTGCGCGCCGTCGAAGACATTGCGGAACGACACCCGCGAGCGCTCCTCGCGCGGCAGCTCGATGAGCGTCTCGCCCCACACGCCGTCCCCGAGCGGCAGCCCGCCCTCGTCACCGAGCAGGCGCCGGTACAGGCGCGGCGCAATGACCACGATGGACTGCTGCCGCAAGCGACGAGCGAAGGCGCACAGGTGCTGTGCCTGGCCGCCGCGCACGCGCAGGCGCCGGTAGTCGCCGTCGCGAAACAGTTGCGGGTGCGCGCGCCGCAGCTGCAGGGTCTTCCAGGTGAGCAGCAGCTTGGCTCGCCCGTCCGCCATGCGCTCCGCGGCCGCGCGCGGCGCGGCGTCGGCGTGCTGCAGCCCGGTCAACAGGGCGCGCCGGCACGGGTAATCGACCGCGCGGCGATTGTCGGGATCGACCAGCGAGAAATCCCAGATCTCATTCCCCTGGTAGATGTCGGGCACCCCGGGCGCGGTCAGCTTGCACAGTGTCTGCGACAGGCCATTGAGCAGGCCGAAGCGCGCGACCGGCCGCTGGAACTCGACAAAGTCGCCGAGAAACAGATTGTTGTCGCGCGGCTCCAGCACGCTGCGCACGAACTGCAGCAGCGCCTCTTCGTAGGGCGCGTCCGTTTCGGTCCAGCTGGTGCGCTGCTTCGCCTCGCGCGCCGCCTTGAGCATGTAGGCTTCGATGCGCTCGCGATAGGCGGCGGCACCCGCCGGGTCCGGTTCCGTCAGCGGCCAGGTACCCACCAGGGTCTGATAGAAGTGGTATTCGTCGTTACGCGAGGGTGCCTGTCGCCCGTCGACTTCGCGCTTGCGCGAGCGGTTGATGCGGCTCCAGCGTCGCACGGCGTCGCGCCACGGCGTGGTCATTTCCGAGAGCACGTTGAGCCGCGCGCGCACGTCCTCGGAGCGTTTGGTGTCGTGGGTGGAGGTGGCGAGCATCTCGTGCGGCCAATGCCGGACGCGGTACTCCGCGTCCGCATGAAAGGCGCGCACGCCGCCGCCGTAGTTGCCGGGCTCGCCGCCGACCTCGTTGAGCGACAGCAGGCGGTTGAAGCGATACAGCGCGGTGTCCTCGATTCCCTTGGCGGTGATCGGCGCGGTGATCTGCTGGAACTTCATGGCGAAGGCACGCATGCGGCGGCGCAGCTCATCGGTCGGCGCCGGCAGCTCCAGCAGCAGCGCCGCACGTACGAAATCGAACACCGACGCCTCGGTCGCGGCGCGGCGCCGCCGGGCGCTGGCGATCGCCCATTCGATGTAGCGCCGGTCGCTGTCGGCAACCGCTGCCGCGACGTAAGTCCGGTAGACCGGGAAACAGGCGATGACGTCCGCGAGCGCGGTCCGCAGGCCGTTGAAAGTGAAGTCGCGCGTGCGCCGGTCGGCACGCGCGATCCGCGCCAGCTGGTTGGTGGCGACGTTCAGCTCCGAGGCCAGCGAGCGGCGCAGCACCAGCTGCTGGCACTCGTACGCCACGTCCCGCCACTCGAGCGGCTCGTCGATGACTGCGCGGTACACGCGGTCCATGCGCGCGCGGGTGGCGGAATCGACCAGCATGCGGTTGACGACGTTGGCGAAGTGGTAACCGGTCTCGCCGTGCACCGCCCATTCCGACGGCAGGTGCTCGAAGGAGGCGGTGATCTTCTCGACGACCAGGTACAGCGCGCGCGTGCCGCGCCGGCCGCTGACGGCGCCGATGCGCTCCTGCAGGCGGCGAAAATACCCGGCCGGGTCGTGCAGCCCGTCCGCGTGGTCGATGCGCAGGCCGTCGATCCTGCCGGCGGCGATCAGCTGCAGCACCAGGCGGTGCGTGACTTCGAAGACCGCTTCGTTTTCGACCCGCAGCGCCGCCAGATCGTTCACATCGAAAAACCGCCGGTAGTTGATATCTTCGGCCGCGACGCGCCAGTAGGTGAGCTGATAGGCCTGCAGTTCGAGCAGCTCGTGCAGCGCATCGAAGCTCGCCGGCTCCGCCGCCATGCCGCCGAAGCTGTGCACCGCCGCTTCGATTGCGGCGGCGACCGCCGGATTGCCGCCGGCAAGCACCGCCAGGCGCTGCTTGTGGAGCTCCTTCTCGCGGCTGCGCTCTGCCACCTGTTCGGGGGTGAGCGCCTGGCGGTCGGGCAGCGCCGCCAGCGAGCGCCTGATGTTCTCGAGCTCGGTGTTGGAGACCAGCGCCGGTACGCGATCGAGGATCCGCGGGTAGGTGCGCGGATCGAGCGGCAGGCGATGCGACTGGTAATAGACGGCGAAGGAGCCCGAGCGCGGCTCGAAGCGCAGCTCGAGCTCGCCGCGCTCGAGCACCGTGCCGTAGAAATCCGCCAGCACCGGCACCAGCACCTTGTGGGCGCGGTCCGGGTTGGACGGCGCCCAGTCGATGTCGAAGAACGCGGCATACCTGGATGCCTCGCCGTTCTCCAGCACGTCCATCCACCAGGCGTTGTCGGCGCCGAGGATGCCGACATGATTCGGCACGATGTCGACGATGTGACCCATGCCGTGCGCGCGCAATGCCGCCACGAACAGCTCGAAGTCATCGCGGTGACCGATCTCCGGGTTGAAGGAGTTGTGGTCGACCACGTCGTAGCCGTGGGTGCTGCCGGAGCGGGCGCGGAAATACGGCGAGCAGTACACGTGGCTGATTCCGAGCGCGGCCAGATACGGAACGATCGCCGTCGCATCGCGGAACGTGAAGCCGGCGTTGAGCTGCACCCGGTAGGTGGCGCGCGGAATGACGAGCTCAGCGGCGTCGGCGGCCGCCGCGCCGCGCCGCGCCGGGCCGCGCCGCTCAGCGCGATTCACCGCGTTGCTCCAGGCGCCACACGACGCTCCAGGGCGCAAGCGACCGCCCGGTAAGCGCGCCGCCAGCGTCACGCGGGGTTGCGAAAATCACGCGGCCGGCCGCGCTGCCCGCAAGCGGCGCGTTTGCCGCGGTGAGATTGGCGCTGAGGCTCAGCACCTGGTCGCCGGCCGCCCAGTCCACGGTGAAGGCCCCGCCGGATCCGATCCGGGTGCAGCGCCCCGCGCGCAGCTGCGGAATCAACGGCGCGATCTCGCGCCGCCTGATCGCCAGCAACTGCCGGTGGTATTCCAGCGCGTGCGCGTGAGGGGGCTCATTGAGGCGCCGCCAGTCAAGGCGCGCGGACGCGTAGGTCGCCGCGTCGGCCGGATCCGCCGACCCCGGGAACTCGCGGCTGCGATGCGCGTACACCCGTGACGCCAGCTCCGGCTCGAAGTCGCAGAACCACGGGAAGGGCTCGGTGGCCGCCCATTCCTCGCCCATGAACAGCAGCGGTGGTGCGGGCGCAAGCAGCAGCACCGCGGCCGCGGCGCGCAGCGCCGCCTCGTTGGGCACCAGAGCAGTGAGCCGCTCGCCGCGGGCTCGATTGCCGATCTGGTCGTGGTTCTGCAGGAAGTTGACGAAGGCGCTGGGCGGCAGGTGCGTACTGCTCTCGCCGCGCGGCCCGCCCGCGTAGCGCGAAACCTCGCCCTGGTAGGCGAAGCCCTCCGCCAGGCTGCGGCACAGCAGGGCGTGCGGCTGCCGGGCGTAGTCCGCGTAGTAAGTGTCCGATTCCCCGCTCAGCAGCACATGCAGGCAGTGGTGCGCATCGTCGTTCCACTGCGCGTCGCAGGTGGCCGGTGCGCCCGCGGCGCCGAGAAAGCGCACGGCGTTGTCGAGGTTCTCGACAGTGAGGTAGATCGTGCGGGTGTGACCTGCGGCCGCGCGCGCCGCGCGGGCGATTTCGTTGACGATGTGCGGTTCGCTGGCGTCGTGAATGGCGTGGATCGCATCCAGACGCAAACCGTCGAAGTGGTATTCCTCGAGCCAGTAGAGCGCGTTGTGGATGAAAAACTCACGCACCGCAGCGCTGTCGGGTCCGTCAAAGTTGATCGCGGGACCCCAGGGGGTGACGTGCCGCTCGTTGAAGAACTGCGGCGCGTACCAGTGCAGGTAATTGCCCTCGGGGCCGAAGTGGTTGTAGACGACGTCGAGCATCACCGCAAGTCCGCAGCGATGTGCGGCCGCGATCAGCGCCTTCAGCTGCTGCGGTGTGCCGTACGATCCCTGCGGGGCGTACGGCAGCACGCCGTCGTAGCCCCAGTCGCGCGTGCCCGGAAAGGCAGCCACCGGCATGAGCTCGAGGGCCGTGACACCCAGCTGCGCGAGGTGCTCGAGCCGCGCCGCCACCGCGGCAAAGGTACCCTCGGCCGTGAAGGTTCCGACATGCAACTCGTAGATGACCGCGGTGGGCCAGGGCGGGGCGCGCCAGCCCGCGTCGTCCCAGGCGAATGCGGTCGGTTCGATGACCTCGCTCGGCCCGTGAACGCCTTGCGGATTGCAGCGCGAGGCGGGATCGGCGACTTCGCGCACGCCATCGAGCCGAAAGCGGTACAGGCTCCCTGCGCGGGCCGCAGCGGTCTCGAGTGCGAACCAGCCCCCGGGGAGCGAGTGCATCGCCAGCAGCTGCCTGCCGCCCGTATGGTAGAGGATCACATCGACCTGCCGGGCCGCCGGCGCCCACAGCCGAAAGCGCACCTTTCCTGCGGCGGTGAACTGCGCCCCGAACGGCATGTCGTGCTGGCGCCGGATGTTCGGCTGCATGCGCTCGCGCGCCTCTCAGCCCGCGAGGGCGACGAGTCTGCGCAGCGGCACCTCGGCCCATTCCGGCCGGTTGACCAGCTCATGACGCAGATCGGCGAGCGCCGTGTCGAGCTCGAACAGGCGCAGCAGCGGCGCCATGTCCTGGAACGATGCGTACAGGCCGCTCGCGCACGCGATCTCATCGTAGCTCGCAAGAAATACGCGGCGCGCCTGCTGCTCCCACTGTTCGAGCTGCGGTTCCCATGTGCCGCGCTCATGCGCGGAGATCAGCGAACACTGTCGTAACGCCATCTGACGCGCATATGCGAACGAGCGCAGCATGCCGGCGACATCCGTCAGCGGCGAGTGTTTGCGGCGCCGCTCGGCGACGCTGTGATCGGGAGCGCCTTCGAAATCGGTGATGATGAAATCGTTGCGCTTCAGCAGCACCTGGCCGAGATGGTAGTCGCCGTGGCAGCGCATCCTGATGCCGCGCGGGGCGCTGCGGCTGGAGGCGCCGATGCTGCGCAGCAGCGCGGCGCGCTGCCCGAGGAGGGTGACAGCCGCCGCGGCCGCCGCGGGCGGCAGGGCCGTGGCGCGCTCGGCCAACATCTGCAGCGTAGCCGCGGCGGCCTCGCGCGCGGCGTCGCGCCAGGCGCCGAGGTCCTCGTCGCTGATCGGTTCCGGGGCGAAGGCCGGATCGGAGCTGGCCGCCGCGAGCGCGCCGTGCAGCTGCGCGGTGCGCGTAGCGAGGGTCTTCATGAGGGCAAGCTGCAGCCCATGCGCATCCGCGGGCGGCGTCACGCGCGTCACGCGCTCCTCGAGGAAACGCACCAGGTGATTGACGGTGTAATCCCAGCCGTCGCCCTGGTTGGTGACGAATGCCTGCAGCAGCGCGAGCGTGCACGGGGCGCCATCGCCGCGCTGGTACTCGATGAAGCCCGCCAGGGGCACGCAGTTGGGAAAGTGCGCGACTTCGGTGAGATAGCGGCCAATTTCCACGCCGGGATTGATGCCCGGCTGCAGTTTGCGGCAGATCTTCAGGAACCACGCCTCCCCGACCCTGACCGTGGTGTTGCCGCCCTGTGCGCCCGCGGGGCTCACTACGAGGTCTGCGGCCTGAGTGCCGCGCAGTGCGTCAAACGTGCTGGTCGGGTGGCAGCGTACCCGTCCATGCTGGGTCGGCCACTGGTGCGATGCTCCGATGGCCTCGACGAGGCTGCGACAGAAGTCCTCGTCCGCGCCGGCGTCCGCCAGCACGCCCACCGCCGCCTGCTGGCGCACGCGCGCCAGGGCTGCCGGCTGGAGCTTGCGGCAGCGCGCCTCCTCGCTGTCCTCGAAGGCGATCGCGAGCGGCACGAAGTACTGGCCCGACAACGCGCCGCCCGCAACTTCGAAGATCGCGAGCAGCCAGCGATCGAGATCCAGCTGCGGCATGACGCAGTCCGCAAGCGTCGCACCGCTTAAGCCCGCACCGCGCGCCGCCGGGGGTCCGGGAAGCGCCACGCCCGCAGGCGCGGCCCAACGCTGGGTGGCGAGAAAACCGGCCACGACGCGCCCTTCGAGCTGCGTACGCAGTCCGATGGCGAGCGCCTGCCGCCAGGGAGCCACGCGCTCCGGAAAGAAACTGCTCCATCCCTGCACCAGCACCATCACCGGCAGGTCTTCCCGCGCCAGGTGCTCGCCGTACCACGGCGGCGCCTCGGCCTCGCGGCTGAGGCGAAACCAGTAAAACGCATACCCGGGCAGCGTGAGCAGGTAGGGCAGTTCGCCGATCGGCGGAAACGGCGCCCGCCCGAGCAGCTCGATCGGCACGGCGCCCTTGTGTTCCGTGAGGTCGAGCTCGACCGGCTGAGCGGACCGCGACAGGTTCGCCACGCACAGGATGGTGTCGGCGCCGTACTGGCGCAGGTACACCAGTACGTGGCGGTTGCCGGGACGGATGAAACGCAGCGTGCCGCGGCCGAAGGCCTGCGAGCCGCTGCGCACCTGCAGCAGGCGTTTCATCCAGTTGAGGAGCGAGGAGCGGTCGCGTATCTGCGCTTCGACGTTCACGGCCTGATAGCCGTACACCGGATCCATGATCGGCGGCAGGTACAACTGCTGCGGGTCGGCGCGCGAAAAACCTGCGTTACGATCCGGACTCCACTGCATCGGCGTGCGCAGGCCGTTGCGATCGCCGAGAAACACGTTGTCGCCCATGCCGATCTCGTCGCCGTAGTAGATGATCGGCGAGCCGGGCATCGACAGCAGCAGGCTGTTCATGAGCCTGATGCGCTCGAAGTCATTCTCCAGCAGCGGCGCGAGCCGCCGCCTGATCCCCAAGTTGAGGCGTGCGCGCGGATCGGCGGCGTACGACTGGTACATGTAGTCGCGCTCGCGGCTGGTGACCATCTCGAGGGTCAGCTCGTCGTGATTGCGCAGGAAGATCGCCCACTGACAGGTGTCGGGGATGTCGGGGGTCTGCTCCATGATCTCCACGATCGGGTGCCGATCCTCCTGCGCGATGGCCATGTACATGCGCGGCATCAGCGGGAAGTGATAGGCCATCTGGCACTCATCCAGGCCGTCGCCGAAATAGTCGCGAACGTCCTCGGGCCACTGGTTGGCCTCCGCCAGCAGCATGCGATCCGGGTATTTGCCGGCGACCGCGCGGCGGATGATCTTGACGATTTCGTGGGTCTCGCGCAGGTTCTCGTTGCTGGTGCCGGTGCGTTCCACCAGGTACGGGACGGCATCCAGCCGGAACCCGTCCACTCCGAGGCGCAGCCAGAAGTCCATGATGCGCAGCATCGCCCGCAGCACGTGCGGGTTGTCGAAGTTCAGGTCCGGCTGGTGAGTGAAAAAGCGGTGCCAGTAGTACGCCTGCGCCTGCGGGTCCCATGCCCAGTTGGACGTCTCGGTGTCGCGGAAGATGATGCGCGTACCGGCATAGCGCTCCGGTGTGTCGCTCCAGACGTAGTAGTTCCTCTTGACCGAGCCGGGTGCGGCGCGGCGCGCCGCCTGGAACCACGGGTGCGCGTCGGAGGTGTGATTGAGGACCAGTTCGGTAATGACCCGCAGGTTGCGCCGATGCGCCTCGCGCACGAAGGCGCGGAACTCGGCGCGCGTACCGTAGTTCGGATGGATGTTGCGGTAGTCGGCGATGTCGTAGCCGTCGTCCCGGCCGGGGGAGGGATAGAACGGCAGCAACCACACGGTGTTGACGCCCAGATCCTGGATGTACTCGAGCTTGCGTGTGAGGCCGGCGAAATCCCCGCAGCCGTCATCGTTGCCGTCGAAGAATGCGCGTACGTGCACTTCGTAGATCACGGCGTCCTTGAACCACAGGGGATCGCCGCCGGAGCGCTGCTTGCGCCGCGCGTTCATGTGCCTCGAGTCCTTCCTAGTCCGGCGTCAGCACCACCACCGCCAGGGGCGGCAGCCGCACGTTCAGGGAGTAATCATGGCCGTGGGAGTCGAGCGTCTCGGCCTCCAGCGCGCCGAGGTTGCCCTGGCCACTGCCGCCGTAGTCCGCGGCGTCGCTGTTGAGCCGCTCGCGCCAGCGGCCGCCACGCGGCACCCCGATGCGGTAGGTCTCGCGCGGCACCGGCGTGAAGTTGCAGGCCACCAGGGCGAGCTCGCCCGCGGCGCTGTGGCGCAGGAACGAGATCACGCTTATGTCGGCGTCGTCGCAGTCGACCCACTGGAAACCGGCTTCGGAGAAATCCAGCTGGTGCAGCGCCGGCGTGCCACGATAGAGCCGATTGAGATCACGGACCCAGCGCTGCACGCCGGCGTGCAGCGGATACTGCAGCACGTGCCACTCGAGACTCTCCTCGTGCTGCCACTCGCGCCGCTGGCCGAATTCCCCGCCCATGAACAGCAGCTTCTTGCCCGGATGGGTCCACATGTAGCCGAACAGCAGCCGCAGGCTGGCGAACTGCTGCCACTCATCGCCGGGCATCTTGCCGATGAGCGAGCCCTTGCCGTGTACCACCTCATCGTGTGACAGCGGCAGGACGAAGTTCTCGTTGAAGGCGTACCACAGGCTGAAGGTGAGGCGGCTGTGGTGATACTTGCGGTTCAAGGGATCCTGCTGGAAGTACTTGAGGATGTCGTGCATCCAGCCCATGTTCCATTTGAGGCCGAAGCCGAGCCCCCCGAGGTAGGTCGGACGCGACACCATCGGCCAGGCGGTCGATTCCTCGGCGATCGTCTGGGTATCCGGGTGATCGCGATACGCGGCGAGATTGAGCTGCTTGAGGAACTCCACCGCCTCGAGATTCTCGCGGCCGCCGAAGCGGTTGGGAATCCATTCGCCGGCGCGCCGCGCGTAGTCCAGATACAGCATCGAGGCCACCCCATCCACGCGCAGCGCGTCGATGTGATAGGTGGCGAGCCAGAACAGCGCGTTGCTGGCGAGGAAGTTGCGCACCTCGGCGCGGCCATAGTTGAAAATGTAGCTCTTCCACTCCGGATGAAATCCCTGACGCGGGTCGGCGTGCTCGTACAGGTGCGTGCCGTCGAAGCGCCCCAGCCCATGTTCGTCGGTGGGGAAGTGCGACGGCACCCAATCGAGGATCACGCCGATGCCGCGCTGGTGCAGGTGCTCGACGAAGTACATGAAATCCTGCGGCGTGCCGTAGCGGGCGCTGGGGGCGAAGTAGCCGGTGACCTGGTAACCCCAGGAGCCGTAGAACGGATGCTCCATCACCGGCAGCAGCTCCACGTGCGTGAAGCCGAGCGTCGTCACGTAGTCACCCAGTGCGTGCGCGAGCTCGCGGTAGTTCAGGTAGCGGTCGTGCTGCTCCGGCACGCGCCGCCAGGAGCCCAGGTGCAGCTCGTAGATCGACCAGGGCGCGCCCAGTGCGTTGACCTGGGCGCGGCGCCGCATCCACTGCGCGTCGTGCCACTCAAAGCCCAGATCCCACACCACCGAGGCGGTGCGTGGCGGCAGCTCGGTGCGAAACGCGTACGGGTCGGACTTGTCCACCGTGGAGCCGGCTTGCCGCGAGGCGATGTGGTACTTGTAGAGCGCGCCCGGCCCCACACCGGCCACCGTCCCTTCCCAGATCCCGGAGGAATCCGCGCGCGCGCTGAGCGGATGCCGCTGGCGATTCCAGCCGTTGAAGTCGCCGACGACCGTGACCGCGGCCGCGTTCGGCGCCCATACGGCGAAGCGCGTGCCGTCAGGCGCGCCCTCCGTGGCGCGCACCGCGTGGGCTCCGAGCTTCTCGTACGCCCGGAAGTAAGTGCCCTCGCGGAAGTGATAGATGTCCTGTTCCGTCAGCAGCACGTGGGAAGTCTAGCAAGTCGCGTGCAGCCGTGGGCGGCTACGTGCCCGGGCACACGCCGGCGTCCCATTTCCTCGCCATGCAGTACGGTGCCGGCTGCGTCGGGCCGGAGCTGGTCATGACAGGCAACGGGGTGCTCCCGGGTGACCATGGGCGCCGCGGTCGACGCAGCGCATCCTGCGAGCTCAGAGCCGGCAACGCGCGCTTCGACGCGCAGCTCGATTCCAACATTGAAGGAAATTCCAGTTCTGCTGCGCGGCGTGCAGGAACTGCGCCCGCCCTCAGCGGCGGTTGCCTCAGCCTCAGGTGGCGCGCCGCCGACCCGAGCTGCCGACGAACACCAGCGCTTCGCCCGCTTCGGGGCGCGTCTGCGCGCTCTCTTCGAGGGCCTGTCGCGCGCGCGCGCCGGCGGCCTGCGCCTCCCGGGGGGCGGCGTCCGCTTCCACCGGCTGGCCGAGCAGATAGCCCTGCACGCTGATCGGACCGCAGCGCGAGAGTAATTCCAGTTGCGCCGCTCGCTCGACGCCTTCCGCCACCACCTGCAGACCCAGGCCATGACACAAGGCGACGATGGAGCGCACGATCGCCGCGCAGCGCGGGTTGGTGTCTACGCCCGCTACCAGATGCCGGTCGAGCTTGACGCGCGAAATGGGCAACTGCTCGAGTGAGGTGAGCGAGGAGTAGCCGCTGCCGAAATCATCCAGCGCGATCGCTACCCCGAGCGCACGCAGCCGGCGCAGCGACTCGATGGTGGCGGTACCGGTCTGAATCACCGTCTCGGTGATCTCGAGCTCGAGCGCGCTCGCGGGCAGGCCGGTAGCTTCCAGGGTGCGCGCCACGTGCTCAACGAAGTCGCTCTCGAAGAACTGCGGTGGCGAGACGTTGATCGCCACGCAGGCGCGGTGCCAGCCGGCCGCGCGCCACGCGGCCGCAGTCGCGGCCGCCGTGTGCAATACCCAGTCGGTCAGCTCATGGATGAGGCCGGTCTTCTCGGCTACGTGGATGAACTCGGTGGCGGTGGCGATGCGGCCGTCGGGTTTGCGCCAGCGCAGCAGCGCCTCCACCCCGGTTGATTCGAAGGTATGCAGGGACACCTGGGGCTGGTACATGAGCAGCAGGTCGCCCGCCTCGACCGCGCGGCGCAGCGCCTGCTCGAGCCGAAAACGCTGCGCCGCGGCATCGTAGAGTGCCGGACTGTAGAGGGCGAAGCGGTTACGACCCAGCTCCTTGGCGCGGAACAGGGCCACGTCCGCGGCGCGCAGCAGCCCTTCGGCGTCCGCCGCGTGATCGGGGTACAGGCTCGCGCCGACGCTGGCGCTGGTGGTAAGCACGCGGCCATCGACAATGAGCGGCTCCTGCAGCGTGGTGACGATCTGTGCCGCGCGGCTCTCGACCTCATCGCTCGATTGCACATTCTCGAGCAGCACCGTGAACTCGTCGCCTCCCAGGCGCGCCAGCATGCCGGTGGGCCCGGTGGCGGCGTGCAGGCGTTCGGCGATGGTTTGCAGCACCCGATCGCCGAAGCTATGACCCAGGGTGTCGTTGATCGACTTGAAGTTGTCCACATCCACGAACAGCAGCGCCAGGCGCTGCTGGGTTCCGGCGCGCGCCAGCGCGCTCTCCAGGTGCGCCGCCAGCTTGCGGCGGTTGGGCAGCTGCGTCAGCGGATCGTGGTGCGCGAGGTGATGCAGCTGCTGGGTACGCTCGGCGACGTGACTCTCGAGCTCCGCCTGGTGAGCGCGCAGCTCCGCTTCCGCGTGCGCGATGCGGTCGGCCATGGTGTTGAAGGATTCGGCGAGCTCGTCGATTTCGGCCGAGCCGCCGCGCGGCGCACGGGCAGCGCGATCACCACCGGCGAGCCGCCGCGTGGCCGCGGTCAGGCGGCGCACCGGCACACTGATGCTCACCGCCAGCAACAGCGACACCAGCAGCACCAATCCCAGCACCGCGGCCGCGGTAATCCTGAGCGTATGCTCGGCCTCTTCGGCCGCGGTGGCGGCGTGCTGCGCCGCCCGCAACAGGCCCAGACGCGCGGGCGCCTGCAGCTGCTGCTGCACGCCCACGGTGAGGGCGGCGCTGTCCTCGCGCAGCCTGTGCCATTGCGGCCCGCTCTGCGCGTCGTAGCGCTCGATCTCCAGCCGCAGGCGCGCGGCCTGTGCGAAGTCATGCCGCACCAGAGCGAGCCAGGCCTGCCCGGGGGAGGCTTCGAACTCCGCGGAGTGCGCGTTGAGCACCGTCATGAAGTCACGCTCGCGCTGCGCCATCACCGCGGGCGCGGCGACGTTGCCGCGCACGGTGTTGAAGGCCGCCCCGAGCTCGGAGAGTGAGCGCCGCGCCACCACCTGCGTGCCGTTGATGGCCAGTCCCGAGCCGCCGGCGGAGGTGATGCGCTGGTTGACCTGGTCGAGGGCGCCCTGGCGCTCCCCGGCCCACTGCACGCGCTGCGCGGCGTGGCTGGCGAGCTGGCGGGCGTTGGTGATGTGGCGGGTGAGCTGAAGGCGCAGCCCCATGGCTATCGCCGTCACCGGCGGCGGCGGCGAACTGCCGAAGTAGTCGCTCAGCGCCTTCTCCAGCGCATCGCCCGCCTGGGTGATGAGGCTGAAGTCGTCCGGGCTACGCGCCTGCAGGTACTCCTCGATCGCACGATCGTAGGCGAGGAGTTTCTCCAGCACGGCGCTGGCGCTATTGGCGAGCGGCTCGTGCTCGTTCTGCATGCTGCGAACCGCCTCGAGGGCTTCGCGGGTCGTGCGCGCGGCGAGCACCTCGCCGAGCACCAGCACGGTCGTGACCGCGGCAAGCCCTAAGCCGAGGCGCCAGCCAATCCCCAGTCGCGGGCCGCGCCAGCGCGAGCCGCGCGCTGCGCGTGGCGCGGGCGTCGGGCGCGGCGCGCTGGTCCGAACGGGTTCAGTGATCGATTTGTACATGCGACATAAGCCGCTGCCCGCAGCTGAGAACGTGTTCTCAGTTAGTGCGACTGCCGCATGATGCGCGCGCCAGTCGCCGCGCTTCCGTGGCCGGCATCGCATAAAGCACACGTGCGGCGGCGCGATCAGGCCCATGCGGCTGGGTCCGTGTCGGTCGTCACGTTCTTTGCCATATACTAGGCGCCAACGATGGAGGGCGGCCGAGAGCATGACCGAGCTTGCTGATACCTTTGACGCGGCCTTTTCGAAGGCGGTCGATCTGGGCAACCGGATTGCAGACAAGGATAAGGACGCCGACCTGTGGGACATCGCCGATGGGTTGCTCGCGGGTGCGATCCAGTACTGGCTGTATTCGCGTCAGCCGTGCGGCGATCCGCGCTGCCAGGACTGCATGCCCATCAGTACCGCGCAGGGCCGCATGGCGGAATTGAACCGCCTCATCGGGCAGTTAGCTTCCGACAGCGAGTACTTCCACACCCCCACCGACGCTAACGCCGGCCGCGCCTGAGGGCGCCGCGCCCGCGCGCTCAGTGGCGGCGAGTCACACCGCGGCTTTCGCTTTCAACCCTGCGCCCGCCACCTCGTCCAGCGCCAGCTCGAACAGGTGGCAGCCTTCCTTGAGGTGAGTGTCGGAGATCGTCAGCGGTGCGAGAAAGCGGATCACGTTGGAGTAGATCCCGCAGGACAGAATCACCAGCCCGCGCCGGCCGGCGGCCTGCACCAGTGCCTTGGTGAGATCCGGGTCCGGCGCATCGGCGCGCGAGTTCTTCACCAACTCGACGGCCACCATGGCGCCGAGCGCACGCACTTCGCCCACACACGGAAAGCGCACCTGCAGTCCCTTCAGGCGCGAGCTCAGGAAGCGCCCGATCTCCTGCGCGCGCTTCAGCAGCTGTTCCTCGCGCATCACCTCGAGCACCGCCAGCCCGGCGGCGCAGGCGAGCGGCGAGCCGGCAAAGGTCCCGCCCAGCCCGCCCGGGCCCGGCGCGTCCATGATGTCGGCCTTGCCGGTCACGGCCGACAGCGGTACGCCGCCGGCCACGCTCTTCGCGATGGTGATGAGATCCGGCTCGACGCCCGCGTGCTCGATCGCGAACATGCGCCCGGTGCGGCCAAATCCGCACTGGATCTCGTCGGCGATCAGGACGATGCCGTGGCTGTCGCACAGGCTGCGCAGCCGCCGCAGGAACTCGGACGGCGCCGCATAGAATCCGCCTTCTCCCAGCACCGGCTCGATGATGATCGCCGCCACGCGCGCCGGGTCCACGTCCGCCTTGAACAGCTGCTCGAGCGCCTGCAGCGAATGCTCGGGTGTAACGCCGTGATACAGCATCGGGTAGGGCAGGTGGTAGATTTCCGGCAGCATCGGCCCGAAGCCGGCCTTGTAGGGTTGCACCTTGCCGGTGAGACTCACGCACGCCAGCGTGCGGCCGTGGAAGCTGCCCGAAAACGCGATCACGCCCGAGCGTTTGGTATGAAAGCGCGCGATCTTGACTGCGTTCTCGACCGCCTCCGCGCCGGTGGTCAGGAATATGGTCTTCTTGGGACTGGCGCCCGGGGCGAGCGCATTCAACTGCTCCGCGAGCGCGATGTAGCTCTCGTACGGCGTCACCTGAAAGCAGGCATGCATGAGCTTTTCCAGCTGCCGCGCGACCGCCTGCTGCACCTTCGGGTGCACGTGGCCGGTGTTGAGTACCGAGATGCCGCTGGCGAAGTCGACATAGCGCCGGCCCTCGACGTCCCAGATCTCGGCGTTGGCGGCCCGCTCGGCGTACACCGCGAGCGAGTTGGTGACGCCGCGCGGGACGGCTTGCTGGCGGCGGGCGTGCAGTTCGGCGTTCGACGTCAAGGCGCTTCCCCTTAGCTTGGCTTGAGACTGGCGGTGAGACTTCGGTACTGCAGATCAGCCGCCGGCTTGCAGTCGTGCGGCGCGATGGATCGCGGCGCGTATGCGCTGGTAGGTGCCGCAGCGGCACAGATTGCCGGACATCGCGGTGTCGATGTCGGCATCAGAAGGCTCGGCGGTGTGCGCCAGCAGGGCCACCGCCGACATGATCTGACCGGACTGACAATAGCCGCATTGCGGGACGTCCAGCTCGATCCAGGCCTTTTGTACCGGATGGCTGCGATCGGGCGACAGACCCTCGATGGTGGTCACGCGCCTCGCGCCGACGGCGTTCACACGCGTGACGCATGAGCGGATTGGCTGCCCATCCAGGTGTACGGTGCACGCACCGCACAAGGCCATGCCGCAGCCGAACTTGGTGCCGGTCAGGCCCAGCGTGTCGCGCAGCACCCACAGCAGCGGCGTGTCGGGATCGACATCGACTTCGGTGTCCTTGCCGTTGACGCTGAGCTTGATCATTGCACCCCCTGCACCGGAGCAGCCCGCGAAGTAAGCGCGCCGCTCTCGTTGGCGCGCGCTCACCTCGCGCGGCAGCGCGTACTATACGGCCGGCCGCGAGCGGCGCGCACCCTTTGCACCTCTTCCGGGGCAGGCCTCATGCGAGGGGGCAGCAGACCCTCTACAATGCCTTGCCGCAACTTCCGACGCGAAAGCGAGCGCCTTGAGCCAAATTCCAACCCGTGCCGCCGCCGCAGCCGCGATCACCACCGAGGTCGTCATCATCGGCGCAGGTCCCTGCGGGCTGTTCCAGGTGTTTGAGCTGGGGCTGCTCGGGATCAGCGCCCATGTGGTGGATTCGCTGCGGCACCCCGGCGGACAGTGCGCGGAGCTGTATCCCGACAAGCCGATCTACGACATTCCGGCGCTGCCGGTGTGCGGCGCCCAGGAGCTGGTTGACCGGCTCATGCAACAGATCAGGCCCTTCAAACCGCAGCTGCACCTCGGCCACGAAGTGGTGGAGTTTGCGCCTCGCGAAACCGGGCGCTTTCACCTGCGCACCGCGGGCGGCGTCAGCTTCGACGCCGGCACCGTCGTGATCGCGGCGGGCGTCGGCTCCTTTCAGCCGCGGCGCATGGGACTCGAGGGCGCGGACGCTTTCGAGGGCAGCACCATCCAGTACCGGGTGAAGAGCGCGGCCGAGCTGGCGGGCAAGCATCTGGTAATCTTCGGTGGTGGTGACTCGGCGCTCGACTGGACGCTCGAGCTGCTGCCACGGGCCGCGAGCCTGGTACTGGTGCACCGCCGGCCCGAGTTCCGCGCCGCGCCCGCCTCGGTCGCCCGGATGCAGGAGCAGGTGACGGCCGCGCGTATGCGCTGCGTCGAGGCGCTGCCGCACTCGCTGATCGTCAACGATGGCGCGCTGCGCGGTGTCAACATCCGCACCCCGGACGGCGCGCTGCAGGCGCTGGCAGCCGATCAGCTGCTGGTGTTTTTCGGCCTGCACCCCAAGCTCGGACCGATTGCGGAGTGGGGATTGGCGCTGGAAAAGAAGGCCCTCACTGTCGACAGCGAGAAGTTCCAGACCAGCCTGCCGGGAGTATTCGCGGTGGGTGACATCAGCACCTACCCGGGAAAGAAGAAGCTGATCCTGTCCGGGTTCCACGAGGCGGCCCTCGCCGCCTTCGCGATCCAGCATCATCTGTATCCGCAGAAGAAACAGTTCCTGCAGTACACGACCACCAGCCCGGTGATGCACAAGCGTCTGGGCGTGCCGGACTGATGTCGCCCCCCAAAGGAGGACGCCACGATGAAACTGATGCGCAACACCCTCGCCACCGCCGCCGTGCTCGGCGCACTCGCCGTGGCCCCGTACGCACACGCGGCCGACCCGTGCAAGCTCGAGATCAGCGGCAACGACCTGATGCAGTACGACAAGCCGGAGCTCAGCGCGCCGGCGACCTGCAAGGAGATCACGATCACGCTGCACCACGCCGGCAAGCTTCCCAAGGAAGCGATGGGGCACAACTGGGTGCTGGTGAACGCGACCGACCTGGCTGCGGTCGCCACCGCGGGCATGGGAGCGGGGCTGGCGAGTGACTACGTGGCGCCCGGTGACCAGCGCGTGCTCGCGCACACCAAGACCATCGGTGGCGGCGAGACTACCAGCGTGACGTTTCCGACTTCGATCCTCAAGACCGGCGGCGCCTACCAGTACCTGTGCACCTTCCCGGGCCATAATGCGCTGATGCACGGCACCTTCAAGTTCGGCTGAAGGGCAGCGCACGCGCGCACCGTCCCATGGATCAACGTCTGGCCGATCTGGTGGCGCTGCTCGAGCTCGAGCAGCTCGAGGTCAATCTGTTCCGCGGCGCGAGCCGCGACATCGGCAGTCCGCAGGTGTTTGGCGGGCAGGTGCTGGGACAGGCGCTGAGCGCCGCAGCCGCCACCGTCGAGGGACGCGTGGTGCATTCGCTGCACGCGTATTTCCTGCGGCGCGGTGACTGCAACGCGCCCATCGTCTATCAGGTCGATCGCAGTCTGGACGGCCACAGTTTCTCGAACCGTCGCGTGGTGGCCATCCAGCACGGGCAGCAGATTTTCAACATGGCCGCCTCGTTCCAGGCGACCGAAGCGGGCTTCGATCACCAGATCGGGATGCCGCCGGTGCCGCCGCCGGAGAGCCTCGCGGACTCGAGCGGTCCGCCGGCACCGCTGCTCGAGCGCCTGCCGGAGCGGGTGCGGCGCTTCTTCGAGCAGCCGCGCCCATTTGAATTCCGCATGGTGCAGAGCATCGATTACCTGCATCCACAGCGCGCGCCGCCGGAGCGCCAGATCTGGTTCCGCGCCGTCGACGCCCTGGCCGAGGACGAGATGCTGCACCGGCGGCTGCTGGCGTACGTGTCGGATTTCTTCCTGCTCGATACCGCGACCCTGCCGCACGGCACCTCGTTCCTGAAGCCCACCCTCGTGATGGCCAGCATCGATCACGCCCTGTGGTTTCACCGCACGCTGCGCGTGGATGACTGGCTGCTGTACGCCATGGAGAGCCCGAGCGCTTCCGGCGCGCGCGGCTTCGCCCGGGCCAGCGTGTTCGCGCGCGACGGCCGGCTGGTGGCGAGCGCGGCCCAGGAAGGTCTGGTCCGCAGCAGGAAGGATTCTTAAGCCCGACCACAGGCCGCCACAGTCATGGCTGCGCTCCTTGGAGTGTTGGTTGCCGCGGCGGCGGCGGACGGCGCCGATGTCGAGGCCCTGCAGCGACTGTGGTCCGGAGTGCGCGACTCCAGCGAGCAGGTGGTGATGAGCGTCGACCGCGGCGCTACGCTATGGCCACAAACGAGCGAGCGGCGCGTGCGCACCATCGTCGCCCCGGTGAGCGTCGCCTGGCTTGGCGCGCACGTGCTGTATCTGGAGGAGTTTCTTGAGGACGATCCCGGTGACCCGCGCCGCCAGCTGCTGCTGGAGCTCGAGCCGGCAGGCACGCCGGCGCACGCGGTGCAGGTGCGATTGTTCACGTTCGCGCGCCCGCGCCACTGGAGGCATCTCAACTACCGGCCGCCGCTCATGGCGAGACTCGCATGGCGCGACCTGGTAGCGTCGCCGGGCTGTGATCTGACTCTGACGCGGGCCGGCGACCAGTTTCAGGGCGGCACGCTCGGGAGCCACTGCGTGGATGGCAGCTCCGGCGACCCGCGCTACCTCGATTACCAGCTGGTGATCAGCCAGGAGCTGTACTGGTACCGGCGGCGCGCGGTACGCCAGAACGATGGTGAGTTGCAGGAGGAGGTGATCGGCTTCAACCGCTTCGAGCCCAATGAGGCGCGCCTGTACGCCTGCCGCGTCGCCTGGTCCGCCAGCGGAGCCGCGCGCGATCTGCGGCCGCTCGTGACCCTTGACGTGTATGAGGAAGGCGGCCGCAGCCGCTTCGTGACCCCGGACGGACGCGCGCTCGAGCTGACGCTGCACGGTCGTGACTGGCCGTTCGCCCTGGACCGCGGTGCTCTCATCCTGCTGCTGCAGGAGCAGGGCCACGACACTCCCTTCGCGACCGCGTGGGCGCAGATCGGCGCGCAGCAGATCGCGCTCGCGTTAGGCTGGCTGGAAGTGCGTTGCGGCCCGATGGTACCGGATTCGGACGAACTCGCTCAGTGAGCGGCGCGTGCGCTGAGGGCGTCGAGGTCTTTCAGCAGCAGTGGGTTGAAGCGCGCCGGCGTTTCCAGCATGAGGAAGTGGCCGCTGTGGTCGAGCACGTCGAGGGTAAAGTCTGGAAGTGATTTGCGGATGCGCGCGGCATCCGTCGGCAGCAGATCGGAGTTGATAGCGAACACCGGCACGTGAACCCCGGGCAGCACCGTTGCGAAGTCCATCGACAGAAGCGCGCGCATGCTGGAGATGGCGATCGCGGGGGGCTCAAGTGACATGTCGTACGCCACCTTCTGCACCAGCACCGGATTCGCGTCCCGGGTGAACAGCGAGCCGGTGACCAGCTTGCGCGTCTCGGCTACGAAGTCGGCGCGGAACGGTGCGATGCGCTGCTCGATTTCAGACGACGTGAGCGCCGGCAGCCCCACCGAGCGCAGCGCCTCGACCGCGATCACCCCGATCACGCGCGTACCGATCAGCGGGGTTGCCGCCAGCGACACCGCAGCTCCCATCGAGTGCCCGACGAGCACCAGGCGCGGATTGGGGATCTGTCCTGCGACCGCCGCGACGTCCTGCGCGTAGTTGGCGATCGACCAGTCACTGCGGTTGTTGCCGGAAGCCCCGTGGCCGGCGAGGTTCAGCGCCACCACTGTGTAGTGTGCCTTGAGGGCCTCGAGCTGGGCGCTCCAGTAATTGGCGTCGCTCGCCCAGCCGTGCACCAGCACCACGGCGGGGTCGCCGTGTCCGTAGACGCGGTATTCGATGTGCACGTTGTCAGGGGACATCGCGATGCGCGGACCTTCGTCGTCGGCCGCGGCCGCGGCCGCGGTTGCGGTTGCGGTTGCGGTCGCTGGAGCCGCGCCTGCGGGGCCGTGCTGGCTGCAGGCCGCCACAGCGCTGAGCAGCCAGGCGCAGCCGGCCGCGCGAGCGTAAGCCATCCATCGCTCCTTCATTGTTCGCGCAGGACCTTGCCCGGATTCATGATGCCGTGCGGGTCGAACGCGCGCTTCACGGCGCGCATGAGCGCGAGCTCGACCGGGGAAGTGTAGCGCTCGAGCTCGCCGACCTTGAGTCGCCCGATGCCATGCTCGGCGCTGAAGCTGCCGCCGAACTCGCTCACCAGGTCGTGGATGGCGCGCCGTACCGGCTCCTCGCGCGCCAGGAAACGCTCGCGCTGCGCTCCCGGCGCGGCGCTCACGTTGAAGTGCAGGTTGCCGTCGCCGACATGGCCATAGGCGACCAGCAGCCCGTCCGGAACGTTGACGCTCACCCACTGCGAGGCGCGCGTCACGAATTCCGCCAGCGCCCCGACCGGAACCGAGACGTCATGCTTCAGGCCCGCACCCTCCAGGCGCTGCGCCTCCGGAATGCTCTCGCGCAGCTTCCAGAGCGCGGCGCGCTGGCGCTCGCTGCGCGCCACGGCTGCGTCCAGCACCAGCCCTTCGGTGAGCGCGCTGCCGAGCGTTTCCTCCAGCACGACATCGAGCGCTTCCGCGGCCCGGCTGGCGCCGAGCTCGCACAGCACGTACCACGGATACGGCCGGTCGAGCGGCTCGCTCACGCCCGCGATGTGCCGCGTCGTGAGCTCGATGCCGATGCGGGGAATGAGCTCGAAGGAGCTCACGCGATCGCTGCTGGCCTCGCGCAGCCGCGCCAGCAGCTCAACCGCCGCGCGCACCTCGGGGACGGCGGCGAGCGCGGTGGCGCGGGCGCGGATCTTCGGGAACAGCCTGAGGCTTGCCGCGGTGATGACTCCCAGGGTGCCTTCCGCGCCGAGGAACAGCGAGCGCACGTCGTAGCCTGTGTTGTCCTTGCGCAGCGCCGACAGCCCCGGCAATACCCGCCCGTCGGCCAGCACCACCTCGAGCCCGAGAACCAGGTCGCGCATCATGCCGTAACGCAGCACGCTCACCCCGCCGGCGTTGGTCGAGAGATTGCCGCCGATCTGGCAGCTGCCCTCCGAGCCGAGGCTGAGCGGGAAGCAGCGGTCCGCTTCGTCGGCCGCGCGTTGCACCTGCGCGAGCACGCAGCCGGCCTCCGCAACGAGCGAGTAATTCGCGGCCTCGAGACTGCGGATGCGGTTCAGGCGCCGCAGCGACAGCACCAGCTGCCGCCCGGACTCATCCGCAGTCGCGCCGCCGCAGTAGCCGGTGTTGCCGCCGTGCGGCACCACGCCCACGCGCTGCGAATGGCACAGCGACAGCAGCTGCGAGACCTGCGCGACCGAGTGCGGCAGCGCCACGGCGAGAGCCGCGCCCTGATAGAGCCGGCGGTGATCGGTGAGAAAGGGCGCGCAGTCCGCCGCCGCCGTCAGCAATCCGTCGGCGCCGAGGATCTCGCGCAGCGGTTCGCTGAAGTCCGCCGCCGCCGGCGTCAAGGGGACCCGAGCGCGCGCAACGCGGCGATGCGCTCCGGCAGCGGCGGGTGGCTCATGAACAGGCGCCGCAGGCCGCCCGCCACGCTGCCGTCGGCAATTCCGAAGGCGGCGAACTGCTGCGAGGGCAGCGGCTCGTGCACGCGCTTGAGCTCCTCGAGCGCGGCGATCATGTTGCCGGTGCCTGCGAGCTGCGCTCCGCCGCGGTCGGCGCGGAATTCGCGCCGCCGTGAGAACCACATGACGATCATGTTGGCGAGGATTCCGAGTAACAGCTGCAGCACGATGACGGTGACGAAGGAGGCGATGCCGCGGCCATCCTCGGAGCGGAACACGGCGCGGTCGATGATGTTGCCGATGACGCGCGCCAGGAAGATCACGAAGGTGTTGAGCACGCCCTGCACCAGCGTCAGGGTCACCATGTCGCCGTTGGCGACGTGCGTTATTTCGTGGCCGAGCACCGCCTCGATCTGCTGGCGGTTCATGCGCTGCAGGAGTCCGCTGCTGACCGCGACCAGCGCGGCGTTTCGGCTGGCGCCGGTAGCGAAGGCGTTCGGTTCCGGGGAATCGAAGATCCCGACCTCGGGCATGCCGACGCCCACGGCGCGGGCGTGACGTTCCACCACGGAGAGCAGCCATTGCTCGGTGGCATCGCCCGAGGGGCCGATGACGCGCACGCCCATGGTCATCTTCGCCATCCACTTCGACATGGCGAGCGAGATGAACGCGCCGCCGAAGCCGAAGAACGCCGCGAACACCAGCAGGCCCCCGAGGCCGGTGCCGTGCGCCGCCAGCCAGGTGTCGAGTCCGAGCAGGCGGGCCACGACCGACAGCACCAGGACTACGGCGAGGTTGGTCGCGAGGAACAACACGATGCGCTTCATGGCGGCTATGGAACCTTCGGTGAAGAGTAAGGGGTTGAGGCTTAAGGGATGGGGCAACGGCACTCTACCGTTACCGCCTTACCCTCGCCAGCGTGGGGCCGGGAGCCACGTTTTCAAGCCCTAAGCCGGTCAGCCGATCGCGACGCCGAGGGCCCGCCCGACGAAGAAGCTCACCGCGCCCGCGCCGCCGCCGATCAGCACCATACGCAGCGCGCCGCGCAGCGCGTGGCGGCCGGTGAACAGCGACAGTCCCAGGCCGACAGCGAACAGGGCGGTGAGCGTGACCCCGGCCGCGGTCGCGATGGCGCGCGCGCCGGCGAGACCTGCGAGGAAGGGGATGAGAGGCAGGGCGGCGCCGGCTGCGAACGCGACGAACGAGGCGCTGGCTGCGCGCCACGGGGAGCCCAGGTCATCGGGGTTGAGGCCGAGCTCCTCGCGCGCGAGCACATCGAGGGCCTGCTGCGGGCGCGCCAGCAAAGCCTGGCTCACCTCGCGCGCCCGGGTGAGATCCATGCCGCGCGCCTGGTAAATGAGCGCGAGCTCTTCCGCTTCCTCCTGCGGGTATTCGGCGAGCTCTTCGCGTTCGAGCGCAATCTGGTATTCGTACATCTCGCGCTGCGAGCGCACCGAGACATATTCCCCCGCCGCCATGGAGAGCGCGCCCGCGAGCAGTCCCGCCACCCCGGTGGTCAGCACATAGCCGCTGGCCGCGCCCGCGCCCGCGACTCCGAGCACCAGGCTCGCGTTCGACACCAGCCCGTCGTTCACCCCGAACACGCCGGCCCGCAGACTGCCGCCGAGGCCGCTGCGATGGCGTGCACCCACTTCCGCGAGCGAGGTCGGCATCGGGTGTCCCGCCACGATGGCGGGCGCGCTGTAGACCGACAGACCGCGCAGCTTCATGGCGGCGAGCACCGCACGCAGGGAGCGCGGATCGAACCGCGACAGCAGACGCGCCACGATGCGGGCGCGCAGCGAGGGCACGAACACGCGCTCGCTGCTGTGTGCGCCGGGGTGCGCGCGCCGGGCGGCCAGCTGCCATTTCAGCGCCTGTTCTTCCGCGGCCGCGGCCAGCTTCACGAACAGTTCGCTCTTTCCGGGATCGGGTTCTGCGGCGGCGACCCGCCGGTACAGCCAGGCCGATTCTTTCTCGAGGTACCAGCTATCGAGCCCGGACGCGGTCAATATTCATCCCGTTCTTCGTCGACGTCGTCCTCGTCGTCGTCATCGTCGTCCAAGTCGTCCTCATCCTCGTCGTCTTCCTCGTCCCACTCCTCGTCCTCGTCCTCGTCATCGGATTCGGACCAGCCCTCGGGCTGCTCGATCCGCTCGAGGTCCATCTCGTGCCAGGCCTCCAGGTCGAGTTCCTCGATGTCGCCGTCGAGGTACTCGATCTCGATCAGCTCCGAGTCTTCGTCGACCGACAGCACGCGGAACGATTCTTCTTCTTCGACATTTTCGTACCACTGGGAGGGCACGGGCTCGTAATCTCTGCTCACCGCGAAAGCCACCCTTGTCATCATTCGCCGCCCGATAAGTGTAGGGGCTGCGGTCGGGTTGGGCAACGCAGCTCGATTGCGTATAGTTTTCCTTCATGAACACCCGCCGTGCGGACTTGGCAGCGCCCCTGACACAGGCACGGCGCGTCGTTGTGAAGGTGGGCTCGGCGCTGCTGGTGGATGGCGAAACCGGGCGTGTCAACCGCGCCTGGCTCGAGACTCTGGTCGAGGACCTGCTGCGGCTGCGCAAGCGCGGCCAGCGTGTCATCCTGGTGTCATCAGGCGCCATTGCGCTCGGCCGGCGCCGGCTCGGCCTGAAGCACGGCACGCTGCGGCTGGAGGAGAGTCAGGCCGCCGCCGCAGTGGGACAGATCCGGCTCGCGCATGCCTACAAGGAGCTGCTCGAGGGGTGCGATGTGACGGTGGCGCAGGTGCTGCTCACTCTCGAGGACAGCGAGCGCCGCCGCCGCTACCTGAACGCGCGCGCCACCCTCGAAGCGCTGCTCGCGCTGGGTGCGCTGCCGGTGATCAACGAGAACGACACCGTGGCCACCGCCGAGATCCGCTACGGCGACAATGATCGCCTGGCCGCGCGCGTCGCGCAGATGGTGGGCGCGGATTGCCTGGTGTTGCTGTCGGACGTCGAGGGTCTGTACAGTGCCGATCCGAACCGCGAGCCCGGTGCGCGCTTCATTCACGAGGTGCCCCAGATCACGCCCCAGATCGAGGCCATGGCCGGGCGCTCCGCTTCCCAGCTGGGCTCCGGGGGCATGACGGCCAAGATTGCTGCGGCGCGGATCGCGGTGGCGGCCGGCTGCCACATGTGCATCGCCGCCGGTGTTCACCGCCACCCCCTGCGGCGCATCGAAGAGGGGGCGGACTGCACCTGGTTCGTTCCGAGCGCGACGCCGGCCGCGGCGCGCAAGCAGTGGATCGCCGGCACCTTGCGCCCCGCCGGCGCCCTCACCATCGACGCCGGAGCACTGCGCGCGCTGCTCGAGGGCCGCAGCCTGCTGCCCGCCGGTGTCACCGGAGCGCGCGGACGATTCGACCGCGGCGACACCGTCAGCGTGCTGGCCGCAGACGGCGCGGAAGTCGCCCGCGGCATGGTCGCTTATTCCGACGTGGACGCCGCCCGCATCATGGGACGCAAGTCCTCGGAGATCGCGGATATCCTGGGGTTTCGCGGCCGTGACGAGATGATCCATCGCGACGACCTGGTGCTCATGCGCCAGGAACTCTCCACCGCCGCCGAGCCCGTGCCCGCGCCGCAACCGGCACCTTAGAAGCGCCCGTGGACGCGGACCACATCGGTGAGTTGATGGAGGGGCTCGGCAAGGCCGCCACCGGCGCTGCGGCGGTGCTGGCGCTCGCCCCCACGCAGCAGAAGAACGACGCGCTGGCGGCGGCCGCGGCGGCGGTGCGCGCGCGGCGTGCGGGGATTCTCGCGGCCAACGAGCGCGACATGTCGGCGGCGCGCGCGGCGCGCTTGAGCGCGCCGCGACTGGAGCGGCTGCGCCTGGATGAGCGGCGCATCGAGGCGATCGCTACCAGCATCGACGCGGTGATCGAGCTGCCCGATCCGATCGGCAGTGCGACCGCGGAGTGGGAACGGCCCAATGGACTCAGGATCCAGCGCGTGGTCGTGCCACTCGGTGTCATCGGCATCATCTACGAGAGCCGCCCCAACGTCACCGCTGACGCCGGCGCGCTGTGCCTGAAGTCAGGCAACGCGGCGATCCTGCGCGGCGGCTCCGAGAGCCAGCACTCCAGCCGCGCGCTGCACGCCTGCCTCGCGCAGGGCCTGCAGACCGCGGGGCTGCCGGTGGAATGCATTCAACTGGTGCCGGTCACTGATCGCGCGGCAGTCGGCTACATGCTCGCCGGCATGAGCGAGTACCTCGACGTCATAGTGCCCCGCGGCGGCAAGACCCTGGTGGAACGCGTGCAGAAGGAAGCGCGCGTGCCGGTGATCGGACACCTCGAGGGCAACTGCCACGTGTACATCGACCGCGACGCCGATGTGCGCATGGCGTGCACCATCGCGCTCAACGCCAAGATGCGGCGCACCGGCATCTGCGGCGCCGCCGAAACACTGCTGGTCGACAGCGCCTGCGCAGGCACGCATCTGGGTCCGATCGTGCGTGACCTGCTCGACGCCGGCTGCGAGGTGCGCGGCGATGCCACGGTGCTCGAGGTGGACCCGCGCGTACGCCCGGCGAGCGAGGACGACTGGTACACCGAGTACCTCGACGCGATCATCGCCGCGCGCGTGGTCGAGGGCGTGGATGCCGCCATTGCGCACATCGCGCGCTACGGCTCCGCACACACCGAATCGATCGTGACCGAAAACCACGCCACCGCCGAGCGCTTCCTGCAGCGCGTCGACAGCGCGATCGTGCTGCACAACGCGTCCACCCAGTTCGCGGACGGCGGCGAGTTCGGCATGGGCGCGGAGATCGGCATCTCCACCGACCGCTTTCACGCCCGCGGACCGGTCGGGGTCGAGCAACTCACGAGTTACAAGTACATCGTGCGCGGCGCGGGACAGGTGCGGCCATGAGGCCGCTCACTCATGCAGGTGCGCGCCGTGAGCGTGCGCGGGCGCGGCGGCGCAGCGTTCGCAATTCACCCAGCCGGAGTCCCCGCTCAGGAAGTGCTCTTTCTTCCAGATCGGCACGCGCTGCTTGACCTCGTCAATGATGTAGCGGCAGGCGAGAAACGCCTCGTGGCGATGCGCCGCGCTCACTCCCACCCACACCGCCAGTTCGCCGATCGCAAGATCTCCGACGCGGTGCAGGCACGCGGCGTGCGCCACTCCAAAGCGCGTGATCGCCTCGGCGAGGATGCGCTCACCTTCGCGCACCGCGAGCGCCTCGAAGGCCTCGTACTCCAGGTGCCGCACAGGCATGCCCTCGTGGGAATCGCGCACCCAGCCTTCGAACGCCGCGTAGCCGCCGCAGGCTGGGTCGGCCAGCTGCGCGCGCAGCGCCTGTGGCTCAATGGAGGTGCGGGTGAAGCGGAACACGGGCAGCGGCTTGCCGAAGCGCGGGTTCTCAACCGCCGGCGACCGGCGGAATGAACACCACCGCGTCGCCCTCCGCGAGCGGCGTGGACCACTCGCCGAACTCGGCGTTGATCGCAACCCGCAGCACCTCCGGCGCGAGCGAGAACGGGTAGCG
>Ga0210394_10001122_pt1 | contig 45276 bp, 34 predicted proteins | sample IncBWC12MmetaG_FD_160121 | JGI IMG/M metagenome (GOLD analysis project Ga0210394, IMG submission 160121) | Forest soil microbial communities from Barre Woods Harvard Forest LTER site, Petersham, Massachusetts, United States - Inc-BW-C-12-M | ecosystem: Environmental > Terrestrial > Soil >...
CACTGGCGATGAGCGCTATCTCGATTTTGCGGTGAAGAATTGGTGGCGTACGACGGACTATCTTTACGATCCGAGCGAACATCTCTACTTCCGCGATAGCACCTACTTCGACCGGCGCGAAGCGAACGGCAAGAAAATATTCTGGAGCCGCGGCAATGCTTGGGTCATGGCCGGTTTAGTCCGCATCCTGCAGTTGTTGCCGGCAAACCATCCAAGGCGCGCGCGGTTCGAGCGATTGTTCCAACAGATGGCGGAGACGATTCGCGATGATCAGCAACCCGACGGCCTATGGCATTCGAGCTTGCTCGACCCGGACAGTTATCCGCGCAAGGAGTCGAGCGGCTCGGGTTTCTACGCCTACGCGCTAGCTTGGGGCGTGAATCAAGGTTTGCTCGATGGCGCAAAATTTAAGCCTGCGATCCGCAAAGCGTGGACAGCCCTTGTCGATAGCGTAGATGGCGAGGGCAAACTGACGCATGTGCAACCCATCGGATCGGACCCGAAAACCTTCGCGGACGATTCCACCGAGGTATATGGTGTCGGCGCGTTTCTGCTGGCGGGCAGCGAGTTATACCGCATGGCGGTCTTCGAGAACGCCAAGCCGCTGGCGATCGAGGTGACCAATCCGTCCGAATTCTACCGCCATTGCGAAACGGTGGAAATAAGCCTTCCTCTATTGGCCGGTCGGGGACTGCGTTCGACAAACCTGGCGGTGATGGACGGCCTCGGGTCGCGCATTCTCGATTCGCAGACATACGCCAGCGAACCAGGGCGATCGCTGGACACGCTTATTTTCCAGACCGATCTGGCGCCGAGGGAGACGCGAACCTACTACATCCTGGATGTTTCCGCCTTGGCTGCGGTGCCGCAACCGATTGTGAAAACCTACGCGCGGCAAATCAGCGAGCGCTACCGCGACATGGCCTGGGAGAGCGATCGAATCGCGCATCGTGTCTACCACCAAGACTTGATTCCCGCCGAGGGCACGGTGAGCAGTGGTGTGGATGTGTGGGTCAAGAGCACACGCGCCCTGGTGATCAACAAGTGGTACAAGAACGGCGATTATCACCAAGATCATGGCGAAGGGTTGGACGATTATCGCGTCGGGCGCAGTCGAGGTTGTGGCGGCCTCGGCATTTGGGACGGTCACAGCTACTACGTGTCGAGCAATTACCGCAGCGCGCGAATCATCACTACCGGACCGGTCCGTTCCGAATTCGAGCTGACCTACGATGCCTGGGATGCCGGAGAAGGAGAAATATCCGAGACCAAGCGTATCCGCATCGACGCTGGTTCCAACATGACTCGCGTCGAAAGCGTGTTCGCCGCAAGCCAACGCCCGAAGTTCGAAGTCGGCATCGGCATCGCGCAACGTCCGGGCAACGGCGCGACCGCCAAGAACCAGGAAGAAGGTTGGATGACTTATTGGCAGCCCGCCGACCGGGACCGCGGAAACATAGGATGCGCGGTCGTGCTACCAGGCAAGATCGAGGAATTCGCGACCGAAAGCGCCACGCTGCCTAAGCTCGCGCCAACCGAGCTCGTCACTCCTGGCGACGAGGGCTTGCCGCCAGTTGCTAATTTGCTGGCCCTGACCTCCGCAGAAGCTGGCAAGCCATTTCTGTACTATCTCGGCGCGGGCTGGAGCAAGAGTGAGGATTTTACCGCGGAAACAGACTGGGAGAATTACGTGCGACAATTCGTCGCCCAGCTTCATGCACCGCTTCAAGTAAAACTCCGAAACAAATAGCGGCCCGGCGACTCCTCCCGGAATAGCGAGAACCAGCCGCGATTTTCCTGAGGGGAGCTGCCCGATTTTTTTCTTGACAACTTAATTCGATCTCGTAATATGGCACGCGTGCCACAAGGTAAGACAGGGGATTCTCCCTATCGGGTGCAGGTTCTGGACCGCGCTTTAGCGGCGCTCGGGATTTTGGCCAATCGCTCGAGCGATTGCGGTCTGGCGGAATTGTGCACCGCCTTGAAGCTGCACAAGAGTACCGTGCACCGGCTGATGATGGTTTTGGAGCAGCACCGGCTGGTTGTGAAGAATTCGGAGACGGGACGTTATCGGCTGGGGTTGAAACTGTTCGAATTGGGATCCAAAGCGATCGAAGGCCTCGATCTGCGCGGGCGCGCGCGTCCCTATCTCGATCGTTTGCAAGAGAAATTTGGGGAAACCGTATTCTTTTGCATTCTTGACGAAGGTCAAGTTTTCTACGTGGAGAAGGTTGAGTCGAAGGCCAGTGTGCGCACGGCGTGCACGGTGGGAAGCCGCGCTCCCGCGTATTGCACGGCGGTCGGCAAGGCCATGCTGGCGGAGCTTCCGGAGGCGGAAGTCACCCGTATTGTGCGGCGCTGGGGGCTGAAGCCGATCACCGCGAATACGATCACGAGCGCCGGCGCGCTGAAGACCGAATTAAAGGCGGTTCGCGCGCGGGGCTACGCGATTGACGATGAAGAGAAGGAAGCAGGCCTGCGATGTGTCGGCGCAGCGGTGCGTTCGCATTCCGGAATGCCGGTCGCGGCGATGAGCATCTCCGGGCCGGCTTTCCGAATGACGCGCGAGAGAGTGCCTGAAATCGGCCAGGCGCTCACGCAAGCGGCCAGCGAACTGTCAGCCGAGCTGGGATATCCAGCCGCGCCGACGGAGTTGCTGCGCAGCGCGGCGAGCTGAAGAAAAGGGAAGTCGGTTGCCGGCGCCAGCCGGTTTTTTTTGCTGCAAGGAGCGACTGAGATGGCGTCTCACAATGTGAGACAAGTCAGGATCAAAGTTTTGCCCTCCATCCCTCGGGGCGGCTGGACGGCAAATGGGCCACGGCAAACTCTCATCTTTCACCGCAAGCGGTAGAGACAGGAGGCGCGCAAATGCGACGCAAACTTTTGCTTGGGTTAGTGATTGCTATGTTGGGACTGGCAGTTCCCGGGACATCGCCGGCGCAAGTAAGCACGACAACTCTTTTCGGACGAGTGACCGATGCAACGGGCGCGGCGATTGCACGAGCGCAAGTGACGGTGACAAACACGGGCACGAACGCGACCCGCACGGAGCAGACAAACACGGAAGGTGAATATCGGATGGAATTGCTGGCGGTGGGGAATTATTCGCTGGAGGTGAGCACCACGGGGTTCAAGAGATTCCTGCGAACGGGCATCGTTTTGGAATTGAATGTCCCCACGCGCGTGGACGCTGCCATGGAGTTGGGAGAGTTTGCCCAAACGGTGACGGTCACCGGCGGCGCGCCGCAGATTAATACGAGTAACCCTGAAATTGGCCGCACGATCGAGAACCAAGAGATCGCAAACCTCCCACTCGTGAACCGCAACGTATATCAACTACTCGAACTCACGCCCGGCGTGCAGAACAGTTCCTTTAGCCCCGGCCAACCGAATCCGGTTATCACCTTGGGATACCCGGAGCAGAGAACGTTCATTAACGGAGGTGTGGACGGCGGAGCGGGATCGGTGAGCTATTATCTCGATGGCGGAATTAACATGACCGGTTTACGGAACACGGGCAACATCCTTCCGAATCCGGACGCGATCCAGGAATACCGCGTGGAAACGAATAACTACGACGCCGAGTATGGCAAAATGTCCAGCGGCGTCATATCGGTGGTCACAAAATCCGGCACGAATGGCTATCACGGTTCGCTCTTCGATTACTGGCGGGACAGCGTGCTAAACGCCACGCCGTGGAACTCCACTGTTGGCAACCCTGCCTTGCGGCGAAACCAATTCGGCGGGACGTTCGGCGGACCGATTAAGAAGGACAAGACCTTCTTCTTTGTTTCTTACCAGGGTTTGCGGCAACTCAGCAGCTTTTTGTTCAGCGGCGCGACCTTGCCCACCGCGGCGGAAGCGGGAGGAAATCTGGCGGCGCTTTTCCCGGTAAGCAAGTCCACGTCGTTGCCGGCCCAATACACGTGCGGTTCGCCCACGCAGATCTGTCCGTCGATGCTGGATCCGACGGTGCAAAAGCTGCTCACCGCGAGCGTCTTTCCCAACATCCCCACCGCGGGTACAACGGCTTTCCAGGCAACTGCCCCTAGCCCGTACAACACCGATGAATTCATTATCAAACTGGACCACAATCTGACCAGCAACCAGCGTCTGAGCGGAAGTTACTTCTATACGAGCGGCAACAATTCGGTGCCACCTCTAAACTCGGTCACGGGAAATCCGAACGGGAACGTCCCTTGGGACGTGCAACAATTTACCTGGCACCAACACAATCTGAACCTGAGTGACACCTGGACGGTTAGCCCGGATCTGGTGAACCAGGCATGGTTCAGCTACACGCGGAATTTTGGCGGGCGCGTGAACCTGCCGGGGACATCGCTGGGCGATTTGGGCTCGGAATTCACAATCGAAGGACCGCATTCGCTCCCGCAGATCACAGTCGGAGGTCCAGTTGCGTTTACGGCGGCGAGCGCAATTGCCGGACCCGAGGCCGGTTCAAACTTCTATTCACTGCGTGACGTGGTGAGCTATACCCACGGTCGCCATACATTCTCTTTCGGGGCCGAGGAGGTTCTCGACAAAGACGTGCAGCAAACTCTGTTGAACAACTATGGCGTGTTCGGCTTCAATAACAGCACCGTGACGGACGCCGTCACCCATGTGAAAGACACCGTACCCGGCCTTGCGCTATTTCTGATGGGCCTGCCGACATCCATATCGCAAGATTCGCCCGTGACCGGCTACACCAACAGCTGGAGCACAGGCTTTTTCGCGCAGGATAATTTCCGAATCCTTCCGCGATTGACTCTCAACCTTGGAGTGCGCTGGGATATTCAGACCCCGCCCACCGACCCCTCAAACCGAGGAACAAGCTTTGAGTTAGGAGAGCAATCCGTGGCGATCCCGCAGGCGCCTCAAGGCGCCCTGTTCTATGGCGACCCCGGTATCACACGGGGCATTGTGCCGGTCCGCTGGCACCATGTTTCGCCCCGCGTGGGCCTGGCGTGGGATCCGTTCGGCGACGGTAAGACTTCCGTCCGGGCCGGCGCAGGAGTATTTTACGGCAGCATTTCGGGCAATGAATGGAACACGTACACGAATTTCGAACCTTCCGCCATTCGCTTCACTTTTACCAACACAAACCAAAACGTGGCGGGCCTGCCCACCGTGACCACGCCTGCCGTGCCGCTGGGCGCGACCTTTAGCTGCCCCTACAATAACCTGACGCCTAAATTCGTGTTCGGCATCGTCGGGACGGTTACATGCCCGCCCGCGGGCGGCAGCGGCGCAGGGATTACCGGCAACGATCCATTTCCCTTTGCGCCGCCTAATTTCCTGACTGTCGGAGGGCCGTTCTTCGGATTTGCCAAGAATTTTCAGTGGCCCTACAGCTATCAGCTTAATTTCTCCGTGCAGCGGCAAGTCACTTCGAATTTCAGTGTGTCCGTGGCGTACGTGGGGAATCTAAATCATGATTTACCGTTCGCGCAGGACCTCAATGCTGTGGCGACCGGCCCTCTGGCTCCTAGCTGCGCTACCAGCGCTGGAGGTAATATCGTAGAGCGCCGGCCCATTGACAATGCTGGCGTTCCCGCTTGCGCCGCGCCCGGGAGCCCGTTTGGCACGGTTTTCCTGGTGCAGTCCAACCAAACCGCGTCCTACAACGGGTTGCAAACGACGGCCCAGCTAAGAGCGTCACGCGGCGTCACACTCTACGCGTTCTACACCTACAGCCACACGTTTGATAGCGTGCAGCTGGACAACAACACCACGCAAGGCGGCGCGGAGGACATGACCAATTTGCGTTTGGAACGGGGCCCAGCGGATTTCGATCTCCGCCATCAGTTTGCCTCATCGGTAGTTTGGCAATTGAACTATTACCATGGGGAGAATTCCTTAGAGCGAGGATTTCTGAACGGCTGGACGCTCTCTACGATCGTCAATGTCCATAGCGGCTTTCCGTTCACGATTTACAACGGTTCCGATGCCAACCTTTCGGGCAACGCCACCGCCGGCACGTCCGCTCCTACCTCCGGGGAGCGAGCGGAGCTTGTACCCGGTGTGAATCCGGTTCTGAGTGATCGCACCACAAAGGAGTGGTTCAATACGGCTGCGTTCACGCAGAATGTCGCGACCACTGGCATTTCCATAAATGGAGACTCGGGCCGCAATATGCTGCGCGGGCCGACGTTCAAGGACGTGGACCTTTCGATCTCTCGCGACTTCAGCTTGAGTCGCTTCAAGGAAGGTTTGGCTCTGCAGTTTCGGGCAGACGCCTACAACGTCTTCAACATCGTGAGCTTGAGCACTCCCTCGGGAAACAGCATCACTGCGGGATCGAGCACTTTCGGAGAAATCCTTACGGCGAACCCGATGCGTCAGCTTCAGCTTGGCGTGCGGCTCTGGTTCTGAGTTGAGACCGACAAAGCCCGAAATTCGCCGCAGAACTCCCCCGGAAGGTCCGGTGCGCGCCACCGCTACCGGACCTTGCCGGGTTGGAATCGCAACCTATACGTCGAAGGATTTTCATCTGGGAGGGAGTCACATTCATGAGCCATCAAGACCAATCCAATATTGAAAAAATGGTCTTTCGCAAAACAAACTCACAACTTGGGCGGCACATTTCGGTTTCCCCGGGCAACAGCACGATGAAGCACCTCAGCTACGGGCGAATCATCCTGGATGCTTCGCTGCCGGCAGCTTCCTTTTCGAACGGCGACCATGAAACAGGATTGGTATGCCTTTCGGGAAGCGCGGAGGTGAAAGCCGGAACACAGAAATTCCATCTCGGGCAGTACGATGCAATTTATATCCCTCGCGACACACAGATCGAGGTGAAGACGGACGCTCGGGCGGATATCGCGGAGTTTTCCGCGGACGTCGCGCACCGTTATCCGCTGCAGTTTGTTTCCCACCAGCAAATTTCGAAGGATCCATCGCTGCGGTTCATCGCCGGCGGGCCCGCCAACACCCGCGATCTGAATGTTCTGATCGGTAAAAACGTGAACGCCGGCCGCCTCTTGGTGGGGTTCACCTTCTCGGAGGCAGGGAACTGGACGAGTTGGCCGCCGCACGAGCATGAGAAAATGCTGGAAGAAATGTACGTTTACTTCGACATGCCGGAGCCGGCGTTCGGCATTCAGTTCGTTTACAACAACACGCAATATCCGGAACTCATCACCGCGGTTCGTGATGGCGATGCAGTTCTCATGCCCAGTGGGTATCATCCGAACGTGGCTGTGCCCGGACATCGCATCGCTTTTCTCTGGGCCATGGCTGCCCATCGCGAAGTCGAGGACCGGCAGTTCGGCGTGGTAAATATTCAGCCCGGATTTCAAGCGGGCGGCTCCGGTCTGGAGGTCGCCCGTAAATGAGCGTTTTGATTCTTCCAGAGAGCAGATGGCGGAAAAAAATCAGATGAGCGAACCCGGGCTCGCTGGCAGTGCAGGATCGGCAGCAACAACGCTCACGGGCCCGCGAAAATTCAGCTTCCTCGACGGACGGGTGCGGTGGATCATCTGCGCCCTGTTATTTTTCGGTGTCACGAAGAACTACATGGACCGGCAAGTGCTCGGCGTGCTGAAAGGCACGCTGCAGCACGACCTGGGCTGGAACGATATTGATTACGGGAATCTGGTGTTCGCGTTTCAAGCGGCCTACGCCATGGGCATGATTTTTGTGGGCCGCTTGATTGACCGCCTCGGCACGCGCGTTGGTTATGCCGTGGCCATGGTTTTCTGGAGCCTGGCGTCGATGGGACATGCGCTCGCGAGTTCGCTCGCGGGCTTCATGATTGCGCGCTGCGCGCTGGGTTTTGGCGAAGCGGGAGTGTTTCCGGCCAGTATCAAGTGCGTTGCGGAATGGTTCCCCAAGAAAGAAAGGGCACTTGCGACGGGAATATTCAACGCGGGGACGAATATCGGTGCAATTATCACCCCGTTCGCCGTGCCTTGGATCGCGGCCCATTGGGGTTGGCGCTGGGCGTTCATTTGTACCGGCGCGTTGTGTTTTGCATGGTTGCTTCTGTGGCTGCTGCTTTATCGTAGGCCGCAAGAGCATCCTCTGTGCACCGACCGCGAACGGGAATACATAGAGAGCGATGCGGAAATCTCGCAGGGCAAAATCCGGTGGGCGCAACTTCTGCCGCACAAACAGACCTGGGCGTTTGCGATTGGGAAATTCATGACTGACCCAATTTGGTGGTTCTATCTTTTTTGGATCCCGGATTACTTGCAGCGCGAACATGGCTTGCACTTGACGCAAATCGGTCTGCCCATCCTGGTGATCTACGTGATTTCCGATGCGGGAAGCATTGCGGGCGGCTGGCTTTCCTCTGCTTTGATTCGGCGCGGGTTTTCCGTGAATGCGTCGAGGAAAGGCGCGATGTTCGTCTGCGCGTTGAGCGTCTTGCCGATTGCCATGGTGTACCGGATTTCCGGGTTATGGCCCGCGACACTGGTGATTGGTCTTGCCGCCGCCGGCCATCAGGGGTTCTCCGCGAATCTGTTTACCGTGGCATCGGACCTTTTCCCGTCGCGGGCCGTAGCCTCCGTGGTAGGAATTGGCGGCATGGCCGGGGCGATTGGCGGTATGTTGATCGCCGAAATCGTGGGTCACGTGCTGCAATGGACGGGCAGTTACGTGGTTCCCTTTTTCATGGCAGGGTCGGCGTACCTGATTGCCTTATTGTTAATTCAGCTGTTGAGCCCAGCGCTGGAACCTGCGCCGATCGGAATGGCGTGAGTCCATGAGCCTTGAATCATTCCAGTTGAACGGCAAGAACGCGCTGGTCACCGGCTCGCATAAAGGCCTGGGAGCCGCAATTGCAATCGCGTTGGCCGAAGCGGGAGCGAACGTTGGCTGCCACGGGCGCGATCCGAAGCCGGGACGCGCTTGCGACGAGATCCGCGCTCTGGGCAAGAAGACCTTTTATTTTGCCGGCGACGTGGCTGATGTTCGAGTGTGCTCCGGCTTGATCGAGAAAACCGTGGGCGAATTTGGATCTGTGGATATTTTGGTGAATAACGCCGGCATAATTCGGCGTGCGCCTGCCGCGGAGCATTCCATCGAATACTGGGACGAAGTAATCGCCGTGGACCTCACCGCGGTGTTTCGCCTTTCGCAACTTGCTGGTCAGCACATGATCCGGCGGGCGCAGGGTGGCAAGATCGTGAACATCGCCTCGGTGCTGTCCTTTCAGGGCGGAGTGAACGTGCCAGGGTATGCGGCCGCCAAGGGCGGCGTCGCGCAACTGACCAAGGCGCTTGCGAACGAATGGGCGGCGAAAAAAATCAACGTGAATGCGATTGCTCCGGGCTATATGGCCACAGACAATACGGAAGCTCTGCGCAACGACGCGGCGCGCAGCCAGCAAATTCTGGAGCGCATTCCCGCGGGCCGTTGGGGCGAGCCGGGGGATCTCACGGGCGCGGCTGTGTTTCTGTGCTCATCCGCCAGCGATTACGTCCATGGACAAATCCTGGTGGTAGATGGCGGATGGATGGCTCGCTGACGCCAGCGAAAGCCATGGGGCACGCAGAGTGTCGGGAGGGTTTCGATGACGGTGCACGCAGAGGCGTTTCCGGATTTGGTGATCGTCAAAGCTGATGCGGCGCCAGAATCGCAGCCCGAGGCCGGCCTGACCAGAGCAGTCATGGCGTACAACGACAAGCTGTTTCTCGCCGAGCACAAAATGGTTAAGGGCTGGGTCGGGAGCTTGCACAGCCATCCTCACGATCAAGTGGTCTACGTCGTGCGCGGTCATTTGCAAGTTACTTGCCAGGGAAAAACGTTCGATGCTCGAAGCCGCGACAGCTTCGTTGTCCGCGGTGGCGTCGAGCACGGAGCGTCCGCCGTGGAAGATTCCGTGGTCATTGACGTCTTCACGCCGTGCCGCGAGGACTACATCATTCGAGCATGAGCGCCACGAGATTCCAGATCTTCTCGATCATTGCGCTCGCTGCCGGCTTGCTGCTGGGCGCCACAACTTCCTGCCAGGCACAGGTCACGCCAGATTCGTCGCAGATCAGAACTGCCGATCTGAACAAGGAAATTCGGGATTTTCTTGCGCTGGAGGTCGGCGCTCACGTTGCAGATATCAAGACGCTCGATCCACCTCCGGATCGCGTCGTTGGCGCGCTCAGCACGGGCGAATTCTCCTGGGGAACGTTCATGCGCGTGCTGGCGGTATACTCCTCGTTCGCGCACACGCGAACAGTGGCAGGCCGCGATGTCGTGCCAATGATTGCAGCGATGGCGCCAATTGAAATACGCCAGGGCGGCAAAGCTTGGGCGCAGCTTTACGCGGCGCTGGCCCTGCGCTCTTTCGGGACCGACCTGAAGCACAATGCGTTGTGGCAAAGCTTGTCGCCGGACGAGAAAAAAGAATGGAAGGCGCTGCTGGATCCGGGCCGCTTCTACGATGCGAAGACTCGCAAGCTGATCAATCTTCCCGAGAACTACTTGGGAGTCGCGGCGCGCATCGCCGCCATTGATGTTCAGGTCGGATTGATAACGGATCGCAAGTACGCGGACGATTTACTCGACCGCGCGGCGCAACAATTCACTGGCGGGGCGCTCTTTGCCGATGACGCTTTGCCCACAGGAAGGTACGACAGATATTCGAACGAGTACGCCCGAGCGATTTACGATGCCGCCGAGACACTCGGCCGCGCGGACATAATGAAAGCAATCGCACCCTCGATTCATGAGCAAATGCACCTCTGGTGGGACTTGCTTTCTCCGGATGGGTACGGTTACCCCTGGGGCCGCAGCCTGGGGGCCATCAGTTATATGGATACGCTCGAGATTGCCGCCTTCGCCGGCGAACATCCTGAATTCCGGCCCGCGTCACTCCCGCAACTTGCTTCCGCGTATTACGCTGCCTGGCGCTGGCTGCGGCACGATTTCAACGAAGAGAGGCATCTGCTCACCGTCTTCGGATTCGGCCAGGGAGACTACAGCTACATCAGCAAAGAACGTGAGTGGCAGCAAACGACCACGTTCTTTGCGAAAGTGATCAATGCTCACGAAGGGTTTATGAGCGTGTTGGCGAAGGAAGATGTAGTGGAGTTTAATGCGCAACCCACTCTCGCCAACGTCGCGCGGTTCGTCTATTTCCGCAACGAACCCGGACGAAAATTCGGCGTGTGGGTAGTTCGCCAGGGAGCTTTTCATTTTGCGCTGCCGCTGGTAACGGGACCGCGCGGCGCTACCTCGGATTACCAGCCCGCCCCGCACGGACTCGCGGGCTTTGCGGTGCCGGTCGAGAAAATCTATCCCTGCCTTGTTCCCTTCCTGGAATTAGAAGATGGCCGAACAATCGCGGCGGCGGACGGCGCCGATGAAATTCATCCTTCCACAGATGGGCTGTCGGTCACTGCGATCTGGAGTCGCTGGGTGGTGCCCGGCGCTAAAGCCGGAGAAACCGTGGATCCGGGACTCCGGACGGAAGTGACTTGGTCGATTGCAGACGGGAACAATCTCTTGCGGAGGGAATCCATCAGTGCGTCGCGGGCGGTCACGATTCGGCGGCTGTGGATGGCAGTTCCAAGCAAGGCTGATCACATCACCACCCATTTTGCGGACGGCACACGCACAGACCAGCTAACGTCTACGCACACCACACTGGGGGTGCGCGTCCTGAATTCTGATTGGCCGCTCGAGATGTCTGCGTTTGCGACAGGTGATGACCCGTTGGGCAGGGGAGATCGCGGCGCGATTCCTTTGCACTTGATCCTGGAAACGACAAACGAGCTGAGGTTGCGGCCAGATTCCACGGGGAAATGGGAGATCGAGTTAACGGGCGTTGCCGAGCCGCAGCACTAAGGGCAGGATGTCACCGGCGACACCGGCCCGCGCGCCCCAAATGGATCCGGCCCTCGCGGCAATGCGGAGCGGGAAGCCGCAGCGATTCAAGAACCGGTATCAAGCGGTAAGAATGATAGAGGACCGACGAACGTATGGATATCAAACCTAAAGAAAGTTGCCGCTGGGATCAACTGAGCCTGGGCGAAGTGATGCTGCGCTTCGATCCGGGCGATCAGCGCATCTGGACCACTCGCCGATTCGACGTCTGCGAAGGCGGCGGCGAATACAATGTCGCGCGCGGCCTGAAGCGATGCTTCGGCCTGGACACCGCGGTCGTCACCGCGCTCGCAGATAATCCCGTCGGTAGACTCGTCGCAGACCTGATGAATCAGGGCGGCGTGGACCACTCGCTCACCAAATGGGTTCCCTACGACGGCGTAGGTCGTTCCGTGCGCAATGGATTGAATTTCACTGAGCGAGGATTCGGCGTCCGCGCCGCGCTGGGCTGTTCGGATCGCGGCCACACCGCCGTCTCTCAATTGCAGGAAGGCGACATCAACTGGAATCACATTTTCCGCGACCTGGGCGTGCGCTGGTTTCACACCGGAGGAATTTTTTGTGCTCTCTCGTCCTCCACGCCCGCCGTCGCCGGGGAGGCCATGCGCGCTGCCCGCGAAAATGGCGTCGTCGTATCCTACGATCTCAATTATCGCGATTCGCTCTGGAAATCGTACGGTGGGAAGGTACAAGCGCAACTCGTGAATCGCCAGCTGGCCGCTTACGTTGACGTCATGCTCGGCAACGAAGAAGATTTTTCGGCCGCGCTCGGTTATGACGTCCAGGGAGTCGGCGATGAATTCTCCAATCTCGCTGCGGAGAATTTCCAGGCGATGATTGAAGTCGTTCGGAAGGATTTTCCGTTCCAGGTCGTCGCCACCACTCTGCGCAAAGCCACCAGCGCTACTCGCAACGATTGGGGCGCGATCTGCTACTGCGACGGCAAATTCTACGAAGCCCCCAGGAGAACCGACCTGGACATTTTCGACCGTGTGGGTGGCGGCGACTCGTTCGCTTCCGGACTGATCTATGGACTTCTCGCAGGTAAGGGCCCGCAGTGGGCCGTGGAATGCGGTGCGGCGCACGGCGCACTCGCGATGACCACACCCGGTGACACCACCATGGCCACGCTCAAAGAAGTGGAACAAGTGATGAAAGGAACAGGCGCAAGAATCGTTCGTTGATCTGCGCCGGGTGAAATTCGTGAACAAGGCGATGGTATTGCAGGGCACGCTGGCGACCGGGATCATCCCCGTGATCCGTGCGACCACTGCCGAAGACGCACTGTTCGCCGCGGAAGCTGTTTTAGCCGGCGGCATCAATGTCATTGAAATCACCATGACGGTGCCGGGAGCCACCTCGGTCGTTTCACGCATCGCGCAGGATATGCCCGATATTTTGGTCGGCGCCGGCACCGTTCTCAACGTGGCCACGGCTCAGCGCTGCTTGGACGCCGGAGCGCAATTTCTGGTAAGCCCTGGAATCAATCTCAAGACGCTGGAATTCGCTTTGAGAAAGAACGTTCTGATGATTGCCGGCGCGCTTACGCCCACCGAAGTGATGTCCGCCTGGGAATTCGGCGCCGACCTGGTAAAAATATTTCCGTGTTCGCAGGTGGGAGGCGCAAGTTACATCCGCGCGCTGAAGGGCCCGTTCCCAGAAATTCCGCTGGTGCCCACGGGCGGAGTGAATCTGGAAACGTGCAGCGGGTTCATCGAAGCTGGCGCCAGCGCGCTCGGCGTGGGCGGCGAACTGATCTTGAAGGAAGCCATTCGGCAAAGAAACGCGGGCCTGATCTCGGGGTTAGCGCGCCAAATGCTGCAGGCAGTCAAAGCCGCACGCGCGAAGAACTGAGTCGGACTGTCGTAATCTTCCGCAATGAGAAGCGCCGCGGTGCCAGCAGTTCACGCCCGAACGAGCCCCGGTGCAGCATCATGCCTGCTGCGCGTGCTTCTGTTGCAAACATCAGGAGGTGACGGACCGTAACATCCTCTGCTTCGAACATCCCACCGAAAGAACGTGCTGCGCCGGCCGCGAGGTCAGCGCCATTCCTCACAGATAGCCCCGTTGCTGGTTTTCACGAGTCATTCGCGGGAAAGCGTGTGACAAGTTCGGGATATACCGGCGACAAAAGCTTTACATCCATTTCTGTTACCTGGCTGGCGGCCAGAGCGTCCAATCTTTGTAAGCGTTTCGAAGATGATTTCGCAAATTGTTACTTTGGCGGAATAAAAACTTCGAAGCGGCGGTTCATGCAGAGGTAAGGAAGTGAATTGCGAGCAGCGGGCGGCCGCAATACTACAAAAAGGAGCTGTTATGAAGAGAGTTACTGTCGTAAAGAGTGTTTTCAGCATCTTGTTCTTGCTTGCTTTCCTGAGCGTCCTGCCTGCGGTACGTGCAGATCAGGCCGATCAGGCTACCAAAGTTACCTTTAGCCAACCCGTGCAGGTTCCGGGGCGGGTCTTGCCGGCGGGAACCTACGTGTTTGTGTTGCCGGAAGAGGTTAACCAACACTATGTGGTCCGTATCTTCAACGCCGATCGCACCGTGTTGTACGCGACGTTTTACGCGGTTAATGCCGAACGTTCCAGGGCGACCGATGGCACTGTGTTTGGTCTGGCGCAACGAGGATCCGCACAGCCTGAGGCGGTTGTGACCTGGTTCTATCCGGGCGAAACGATCGGCCACGAATTCATCTACCCGAAGCAAGTGGAGAAGGAACTCGCGAGCGCCAAGCTGGTTACCGTCTTCGCCGGGAAGTAACGTCGTGACGATGCATGGCATCAACTGGTCGGCGGTGAGATGCAAGAGCCGCCGACCGAGTTGGCGCCCGCGAATGCGGAACACGAGGATGGTTTCTAAGCGGGGGCGCGTAGTTGGCAAGCAGATTACGGGGACGAGCAGGCCAAGACTTGAAGGAAACTAAAGTGAGCGCAGCAGGGCAAGGCGAAGTGCGAGAAATGACAGACGAGAATGTCGTGCGACTGGCTCAACAGGGCGATGTCGTTGCGTTCGAACGAATCTACCGATTGCACAGCCGCAAGGTTTACACCCTCTGCCTGCGCATGGTGAACGACCGAAGCGAGGCAGAAGATCTGACGCAGGAGGTCTTTCTGCAATTGTTCCGGAAGATCAACATGTATCGCGGCGAATCCGCCTTCTCCACCTGGCTGCATCGGATGTCCGTGAACATCGTGCTGATGCGATTCCGCAAGAAGCACATCGCGAGTCAATCCTTGGAGGCGATCACGAATTCCGAAGAGGGGTCCGGCACACTGCCGAAGGAATTTGGCGGCCCTGACCTGCGACTGGATGGCGTCGTGGACCGTATGAGGCTGGAAGCGGTAATCAACGAGTTGCCTCCCGGATACAAAGCGATGTTCATCCTTCACGACGTTCAAGGATACAACCACGACGAGATTGCCGAGATATTCGGATGCACGGCGGGAAATTCGAAATCGCAGGTGCACAAGGCGCGCGTTCGACTGCGCGAGCTGCTGCAACAAACAGTCGGGAACGGCACGCAGCAGCGTGGTAAATCGAGCTCCCGCGCGCTGGCGGCAGGCCGGCTGAAATATACGCTCGACTACGCCGGGGCCTGAACCATTTGCACTCGGAGCAGCGTGGCGTGCTGATGAGATTCGATCTTGGGGGAGGGAAGTGTTGAAGTCACCTGAGTTACTCGGAGTTTTGCGGGCCCGGGGGCGCTCAATGGTCCGAGACCCGAGCCTAGCCCGTCAGGTGTAGGAAACAAAAACTGTAAACAGGCATGAGGTAGGGGTGTGTTCGTACGCGGGAACAGGCCTCTCTGGAACGGACGGTCTGATCTCGCGGCCGAGGTGCGGGAAGAAACACAAATTACCGGGAGCGTGAAAATCAATGAATTTCAACAGATGGGCCTTACTGAGTATCGCATCGCTACTGGCGGTAGTGTTTTGCGCGCTGCAGCTGCCCGCACAAACCCAGACCACCGGTGAAATCAGCGGAATCGTGACCGATCCTTCCGGCGCAGCAGTGCCGAACGCGATGGTCATGCTTAAGGATAATGCCAAGGGATCGACGCAGAGCGCCGAGACCAACAAGGAAGGCGTATTCCACTTCCATCTGTTAATCCCGAGCAGTTATACGATCACGGTGAACTCCTCCGGTTTCCGGGAATCTTCCAGGGCCGTGGACGTCGCGCTGGGGCAGGTGTCCAACGGAGATATCCAGCTGGCGATTGGATCGTCCACAGAAACCGTAACTGTTGCTGCCGGAAGTGAGCCGCTGATTCAAACCGAGAATGGAAACGTAGCGACCACGTTCAACCAGCAACAGCTCACTGAAACGCCGAACCCCGGCAACGACTTGACCGCCTTTATTCAGACTGCCCCGGGAGTGGTGATGAACACCGCGGGCGGATTGGGAAATTTTTCCGACCACGGAATTGGCGCTGCGTCGAACCTCTTTACTCTGAACGGAATGGACGACAACGATCCCTTCCTCAATTTGAATAACTCCGGCGCTACAAACCTGTTGCTGGGCGCGAACGAGATTCAAGAGACCACCATCGTAAGCAGCGGGTATTCGGGAGAATACGGCAGCCTGGCGGGAGCCAACGTCAGCTACGTCACCAAGTCTGGAAGCAACGATCTTCATGGCAATGCCGTGTACTACTGGAACGGCAGCTCTTTTAACGCGAACGATTGGTTCCTGAATCACGCCGGCGATCCGAAGAACTTCAGTAACGCCAACCAGTGGGCTGCATCCATCGGGGGCCCGATCAAGAAGGACAGGTTGTTCTTTTTTTTCAATACCGAAGGCCTGCGGGTTGTCATTCCCGTAAGTACCGCGGTCGCGTTTCCCAGTCAGGCGTTTCAGACCGCAACCATTGCCAATTTGGAGAACAATCGCGGCTTCACCGCCAATTCCGCGACCGTCAAGTTCTACCAGAACCTGTTCAGTCTCTACAATAATGCTAAAGGAGCAGCCAAGGCGGTGCCGGGCGCCGGACCTTTGTCCACCGATCCCCTGGGGTGCAACGGCTTCACAGCGCTGGGACCTGGGGTCGCTTGCTCCTCGTTCTTTCAAGCGGCCGATAACAATCTGACCACCGAAGCGCAGTATGCCGGCCGCGTGGATTTCAACGCTACGGCAAACGATCGCATCTTTCTGCGCGTTCTTTACGATAAAGGCAATCAAGCCTCCGATACCGACCCGATCAATCCGCTTTTCAACATCACCAGCATCCAGCCGCAGTGGCAGGGCCAGTTGAATGAGACGCACACATTCGGCGCGAACATGGTGAACCAGTTCATTCTTTCCGGGCAGTGGTACTCCGCTGTGTTCAACAACACAAACCGCACCGCGACGCTCGCGGCGTTTCCCACGACTATATTGTTTGGGAATGCCAACATTCCGTGGTTCAACATCGGTGGGGCCGGCGCCGGCGGCGCCGGAGATGCGTTCTTTCCGCAGGGACGAAACGTGACGCAGTATCAGATCGGCGACGACTTTTCGAAAACGCTGGGGAATCACACTCTCAAAGTGGGAACGAAGTTCCTTCGCTACGATGTGAGCGACCAGGACTTCGGCGTATTCACGAGCGGCCTGGTGACGCCGAATTCGGTCACGGCGTTTTTCAACGGCGGTGTGGACCCGGCAACCGGCACGAATTCCGTCCTGGAGCAAAGCTTTCCCACAGCTTTGTCGCAGCCGATTGCTCTGTACACGCTGGCTTTCTACGGAGAAGACGACTGGAAAATAAAGTCGAACCTCACTGTCACATTCGCACTGCGGGTCGAACACGAGTCCAACCCCGTCTGCCAGACTAACTGCTTTAGCCGGCTGAACGAGCCGTTCCTAATGGCCGACAACAATGTCAATACGCCGTACAGCACCGATGTGTTGCAGGGATTGCATCAGGAGCTGCAGGGTCTGAGCTCGATTCTGTGGCAGCCTCGGCTCGGTTTCGCGTGGTCGCCCCTCGGCTCGCGCCGCACGGTAATCCGCGGAGGAATCGGACTTTTCAATGATGCCTTCCCTGCGGTGTTCACGGACAACTTTGCCTCCAACGCGCCCGGAGTCAATACGTTTTTCGTAAGTGGAAGCAACATCGCGCCGGGCGAAACGCTGAACGGGGGAAACTTGTTCGCTCAGGCGGCTGCTGACAACGTAGGATTGATCAACGGCTTTAAGAATAACCAGACGCTGGCTCAAATCCAGGCGAGTGTTCCAAACTTTGCGCCGCCGAGTCTGTTCAGCGCCAACCGAACGACCAAGATCGCTCAGGTCCAGAAATGGAGCTTGGAAGTTCAGCAGGCTCTCGGCCGGAACAGTTCGTTCGATGTGTCTTACAACGGAAACCACAGCATTCACGACCTGGTGGACCGCAACGGCGTGAACGGATTTTGCAGCCCAGGCGCTGTTAACACCGCCTGCCAGAACATACCCTCGTTCGTCGGCCTTCCTGCCCAACCGTTCGATCCACGGTTCGGCACCGTGAGCTTGCTTGACACCGGCGGCATATCGAACTACGAGGGCGTGACGTTTTCCTTCAAACACAACATCAACGGCGGCTGGGGGAAAGGCGTACTGCAGGCCAACTATACTTACAGTCACGCCTTTGACGACGTGTCCAATGGCGGAAACCCGAACGTCTTCTTCTCTTTGACTTCCGTGACCTCCGCTATAAACCCATTCAACACGCGACAGAACTACGGGCCCTCAGACTACGACGTCCGCCATTACTTCAACGCGAGCTACGTGTGGGAATTGCCCCTTCGTCGCGCATTGTTGGGCCACGGTTGGGCGCCTCTGGTAGATGGCTGGCAGGTCTCCGGCACAGTGTTCGTCCGCGGCGGTCTTCCTTACTCCGTCATAGATGGAGGCCTGGACGGCCCGCTATCAGCCCAGGGTTATGGCGGTACGGTCCTTCCGCAGTTTCTCGGCGGAGCAACGTCTAGTTGCGGAGTAGGCGCAGCAACCGGTGTTTCCCCTTGCCTCACTATTCAGCAGTTCGTTGCAACGGGGACAGAGACGAACTTTGTTGGTGGATTGCGCAATATTTTCCGAGGACCCGGCTACTGGAATACCGACTTCACGGCCCAGAAGCAGACGCATATTCCTCACTGGGAAAAGGGTCAGTTCGGGCTGGCCTTTCAATTCTTCAACCTGTTCAACCACCCGAATTTCAGTCAGCCGAACAACAATTTGACTGGAGCGCTCGGATCCATCGCCTCGGCCGTCAGTGAACCGACCAGCATTCTCGGTTCGGGCCTCGGCGGCGATGCTTCCGTCCGAATCATTCAAATAAAAGCATCCGTAACGTTTTAGTTCCCGCGACCGAACTGCGGCCCGTCCCCAGCAGCGGGCAGCAGGCTCCGCGGGTCACAACCGTGCTGGCGTGCTGCCAGGTCGATTCGGGCAGGCGCGGCCGGCCGCGCAAAGCAGTCCGCCAGGAGGCCCTTGTGCCCATGGGACGACTCTTTGAGATTCACGAACAAATGTGGTTTCCGCAATTTTTGCGAGACCAATTCGCGGACTCGCTGCAGATGATTGTGGAGGTCACGAATACCTATCAGCCAATCGCGCCATTGCTACGGGAACGGCTGGAGGAGTGTGGCGCAGAGCGCGTCGTCGATTTGTGCTCGGGAGCGGGCGGGCCGTGGCCATCATTGGTGCGCCATTTTGAAATGCACGGAGCGACGCCGCTCGAAGTTCTGCTGACTGACAAGTTTCCAAACACAACCAAACTTCAGGATAGGGAGCCGCCGACAGCGAATCGGATCCATTTTCTCAGTGGTTCGATTGATGCAACGCGGATCCCAAAATACCTTCGGGGTTTCAGGACGCTGTTTTCATCTTTTCACCATTTGAACCCCGACGAGGCGCGCGGTCTGCTGCAGGACAGTGTCAACAGGCGACAGGCCATCGGCGTCTTTGAAGCGCCCGCGCGCCACACGTTGACGCTGTTGTCTCTACTGCTCATTCCCATTGCGACGTGGCTGTTCGTGCCATTTCGCCGCCCTTTTCGTTGGTCCCGGCTGCTGTGGACCTATTTGATTCCGGTCATTCCTTTCGTTCTTTTCTTCGATGGCTTGATTTCTTGTTTGCGGGCGTACTCGGTCGGGGAACTGCAGGAGATGACCAAAGGACTTCAGTCCAGCGGATACCGCTGGGAGCTGGGAGAAAGAACCGGGGGGTGGTTGCCAGTCCGGATTACCTACTTAATTGGCTGTCCGCAGAGTCTCTCGGTCGAGTCAGCTGATTGAACTCTGCGCTGAAAGCGGGCTCAGGAAAGAATGCGTGCTCCGCTGCAGACTTTTTTCAAATAAGAGGCTACCAGGTGAAGCTCGGACCGCTGTAAGGGAATTGATGGGTGAGGAAAATGAAGGAGAATAAAAGGGAGCGGGGCCAGGAGACCAGAAACAATCTGCATCTGTCTTTGAACGAGGGCGAAATGTCTTCCATCGTTGCGGCCGCAGGCGGCAGGTATGTTGGCGTAATGAACGAGATTCCCGGGAAAATGGAATTGATCGTCCTGTTCGTTTCACCGCAAACAAGAACGACACTGGCTCTGCCGAGTTCACGGCTGAACGTGGAGGCGGTGCGCGCGCAACTGGCCGAATCCGATGCGGCTTTTAACCACGCTGGTTCGAAATGAAACGGAGTTACGGATGTTCCCAAATTGGGCGGACAAATGTTAGTGACGTTTTCTACACTTCGTCCATACCGGGATTCCCGTAGAAAGATTAGAGCGCATAGTACGAAGTACCACACTAATTAGCTCTGCTGGGAGGTACGAATCAGTACTTTCTTGCTTTTGCAGTGGTACTAAATCACACGCCTCGACGCAACCTGCCAGTCTGCTTTGTCTGCTTTATTCTGAATCGTAATTGAACCTACCGCCCGTTGGCGGCCGTTCCTATACTGCTTTGCAAATATTGCGGTGTTGCGGAGGGCGTTGATGAATCCCATCCGAGTGTTAGTAGCGAATCGGCCGGGGCTGATTCGTGAACTGGTGATGGCCACGATTGCGTATGAGCCGGACATCGAGGTTGTCGGCGAGATTCAGCAAGAGGCGGAATTGGAACATGCCGTTGAAGAAATGCGCCCGGACTTTCTGATCGTTGCATTGGAAAGATCCAACAGTCTTCCGGAGGTTTGCAAGAGCATCTTGCGAAATCATCCTCGAATGCGAGTGATAGCGATTGCCGCTGACCGGAACAGTTCGATGTTTTATTGGACATCTCTGTGCATCGAGTCCAATCAAATTGAAGCTTCCGAAGCGGGCGTGTTGAGCGCCATTCGCGGAAAGATGCACACCATCAATGGGGTCCAATGATTGATATGAGCCGCGCAAGAGGAGTGAAGAACGCGAGTGCGATGCGAATTTCAGCGAGAAGCGCGCGTGGACTTATCTGTGTGCTGATCGCTCTGGGGCTGGGATGCAGCGCAACGCGCGCGCAAAATCAGCGCCCGGCTCCGACGAATGGCTCCGACCTGGGCCGCGACAATTTGAGTCGCGTGGCGGCGTCGGCGGCCGAGCTAAAGGCTGTTCTCCTCACCGAAGTTGGACTGCTGGTCGAACTAAAGCGCTGGGTGGCCAAGGACGCCACAGACCACGGCCAAATCATCAGCGATTCGGACCTGACAAACGACGCGATCTTTGAGCGCCTGGAGACCGATGTCCAGTTCCGGTCGGTTGCGACAATGATCGTGCAGAAATACGGATACCTGATACCAAGAGTGAATCCCGAGTCAGAACTCAGCAAGGAGCATGAGCTTCTGATCCAAGAGCGCACGAAATGGCTGGCCCAACATCAAGAGGAGGATCGTGCGGCAGCGCACCAAAAAAACCTGCAAAATAATTTGCAGACTACGAGCGCTTGCGACGCGCAGTTTGATGCGGACTGCACGTCTGCGCAACCCAATTCGCCTGCCGATAATCAAGGACCGCAAGGGCGGCAGGGGCCAGCAAGCCAGTCGCCTCAGCTAAGGGCTCCAGAGCAATCGATTCCACCCAACTTCCCGAGCGGAGGCGAAAACCCGCTAGAGCGCGGGCTGCTAATGCAGACGAGCGGAGATCCGTTAAACAATTATCCAAGCGATCAGCTCGGCGATCGCTCTGACGGCATGCAATTGTTCGGCGGAATGGGTTCGAACCAATCTGGATCAGGATCCGGATCTGCATCCGCATCAGGAAGTTCTTTGCCGCAGCTCTTGGCCGGCGGCGATAACCAACAGTCGGGTTCGGGCTACGGCGGAGCATCGCTGCCAAACAGGAGCGGCGGGGATATGGAGGCCGGCGGAATGGGAATGGACGCCTCCAGCGCAGCGCTTGCGTTTGCAAGCCTGGGCTCCGGCCGTGACACGAACGCTCCTCCGTCATCGGGCATGTCACCAGTTGTTCCGGTGCAACCGTCTGCGCGAAGGTCTCGGCAAAACGCGCTAATACAACCAGCTGAAATGACGCGGAAGCAGAGTCCCTACACGGACATTCCGTCACTTTATGACATGTACCTTCAGGCAGTCCCTCGTCCTGCGACGCCGAGAAGATTCGGTTCCGAGGTATTCGAGAACGGAACTCGCGATCCGCAGTTGATTCCCATGGACCTTCCGGTTGGTCCGGATTATGTGGTGGGGCCAGGGGATGGACTTTCGGTTGATCTGTGGGGCGGAGTCTCGCAGCGGTTTTTCCGCACGGTGGATCGGGAAGGCCGGATCAGCCTGCCCGAAGCGGGGCCAGTGCTGGTGAGCGGGAGAAATCTGGCGGACGTGCAACAAGATTTGCAACGAATATTGCGGACTGAGTACCGCGATGTGTCTGCGGAGGTCTCGCTGGCGCGGCTGCGAACGATTCGTATCTATGAAGTAGGCGATGTGGCGAACCCGGGCGCGTACGACATCAGTTCGCTGTCGACGCCGCTGAACGCGTTATTCGCGGCAGGTGGCCCGACCCCGAAAGGGTCGCTGCGGATCGTCAAGCACTATCGAGGAAACCAGCTCGTGCAGCTCGTGGATCTGTACGATTTGTTGCTGCATGGCGTGAAGAGCGACATGGCACGTCTGGATAATGGCGACACTGTTTTGGTGCCTCCCATCGGCCCGCAGGTTACGGTCGAAGGAATGGTGCGCCGCCCCGCGATTTACGAATTGAAAGATGAAAAAAACCTGGCGGCTGTGCTGGAACTCGCAGGCGGGCTGCTCCCGACAGCCGCGTTGCGGCACATCGAGGTGCAACGCCTGGTCGCGCACGACAAGCAGACGATGCTGGGTTTGGACATACCCGAAATTGGCGATTCGGCCGAAGTTACGAAGAAGCTGGAGGCTTTCGAGATCCAGGATGGGGATCGAATCAGGATTTTTCCGATCGCGTCGTACAACCAGGACGCCATTTATCTGGATGGCCACGTGATCCGTCCGGGGCGTTACTCGTATCGCGAGAATATGCGGGTTACTGATGTGATCGCCTCGTACAAGGATCTGCTGCCCGAGCCCGCCACCAACTATGCGGAAATTATTCGCCTGAATCCTCCGGATTTCCATCCGACGGTTGAGAGCTTTGATCTGGCTGACACGTTTGCCAATCCCGCGCAGGCGCCGGTGCTACATCCCATGGATACGGTGCGCATCTTCAGCCGGTTTGACTTCGAGAATCCACCGATCGTCTCGGTGTGGGGAGATGTGCGAGCGCCCGGAACTTACCGGACCTCCGGCCAAATCCGGTTGGGCGATGCGATTCATCTGGCTGGCGGACTCTCGCCTGACGCGCAGAAAGAGGATGCCCAAGTTTTCCGGTATTTGCCGGACGGGAAATTCAAAATCTTCAGCGTAAATCTTAGCGAAGCGCTGGCCGGGGACCCCACGGAGAACATTCTGCTGCAGCCGCGCGATCGATTGCTGATTCACCGCAATCCGGATGCGGTGGAGCCGGCGACTGTTTACGTTCAGGGCGAGGTGGCGAGGCCCGGGCGCTACCCGCTCACGACGAACATGACAGTCGCGGACTTGATTCAGGTGGGCGGCGGGCTGAAGCCAAGCGCGGATACGGCGACCGCAGACTTGACGCATTTTCAGTATGCCAATCAATCATCCTTGACGGCGCAGCACGAATCAATTTCGATTTCCAGCGCGCTTTCCAAGGGGCCCGAAGCGGCGATTGCTATTCACAATGGAGACGTTCTTACCGTTCGTCAGCTACCCGGTTGGAATGACCTGGGGGCCTCGATCAGCGTGAAAGGCGAAGTGCGAAACCCGGGAACATACGGAATTCGTCCCGGCGAAAAGCTGAGTTCGATTCTCGAGCGGGCCGGAGGTTTCCAGCCTGAGTCTTACCCGTATGGCGCGGTGCTGCGACGCGTGCAAGTCCGCGAGCTGGAAGTGCGAGATCAGGACCAGATGATTCTGCGTGTGAAAGATGAGCAATCGAATCTGCAGCTCCTGCCGGAAACTGATCCGGATAAGAAAAGAGCGAAAGACCTGGCGCTACAACAGTGGCAGACCGCGCTGGAACAATTGAGCTCTAATCCACCCACGGGCCGTGTGGCGATACGAATTTCGGCAGACATCCATCAATGGCAAAACACGATCGCGGATGTGGAGGTGAGAGCGGGAGATTCGATCGAAATTCCGAAAAAGCCAAGCTACGTGATGGTCACCGGCCAAGTCTACAACCCGACGGCTGTTTCCTATCGTCCCGGAAAGAGTGCGACGTGGTATCTGGGCCAATCCGGCGGGCCCACGCAATTAGCCAACAAGAAAGCAATATTTGTGATTCGCGCGGATGGTTCGGTGCTGGGTTCCAGCCAAGGACTGTGGAGTGGAGAATCTCTGAGTGCGGAGCTGCGTCCTGGCGACACGGTAGTCGTTCCTGAGAAGGCCGTCGGTGGCGGCGTGCAGTGGCAGACGGTTTTCCTGGCGGCACAGGTGGCGTCGTCGATTGCCTCCACGGCGTTTATCGCCGCGCACTACTAGAGAGACTTGGGAATGAGTCTAGGGTGGGGCAGATACGTGTTGAGTTCATTCTTACTGATCGCACCGGCGGCTAGCACGATTTGTTTTGCGCAGTCTGCGCCGCAGGAAGCCGCTGCGAGCAAACAAGCGAAGACGGCTGGCGCGCAGACGGTTCCGGACGCCGGCTCGCAAGAGAGCTCCGCCGATTCGCAGACGGATGCAACGCCGGACAGTGCGCCCAACATTGCGCCGGGGGTCGCGGCGAAGCCGGCAAACGCGGCGACGGATTCCACGTCAGATTTTAAGAAGCACTTCTCAGCGGATTTCACGCAGGACTACGACACTACGATAGTCCCGCACCTCTTCTCGCGATTTGCGAAGGATCAAGAAGCGATATGGACTGCTCCGGCACACCTGCGATTGGTGGATGTTGATTGGCTGTTGCCGCTGGGTGTGGCGACCGGTGCGATGCTGGCGACTGACACAGAATTCAGCAAACATCTCTCGAATTCTCCGAGCCGGCTGAAGAACGCGAATGATTTTTCCAACTACGGAATCGCCTCGATGGCAGCGGCTGCCGGTGGACTCTATCTTTGGGGCCGCTTTACGCACGACGATCACAAACGCGAAACAGGGTTTCTTGCCATTGAAGCGGCCCTGAACGCCACGGCAGCCTCCTACGCGCTTAAGTACGCCTTTGGGAGGGAACGACCGCTGCAGGATCACTACCAGGGGAATTTCTGGAAAAGCGACGATTCGTTTCCCTCCGAGCACGCCGCGGTGGCATGGGCGGTTGCGAGCGTGATCGCGCACGAATACCCCAGCCCGTACGTGAGTCTCGTGAGCTACGGAATGGCAGCAGCTATAGGAGCGGCGCGCATAGATGCCAAGCAGCATTTTCCGACGGACGTGCTCATTGGAACTACGCTCGGATGGTTTGTCGGGCAACAAGTGTATCGCCGGCACCACGATCCCGAAGCCGGTGGCGGAGAATGGCAAACCTACGCAGAATCCAGCGATGTGAGTCCTGCCAGACGATCGGCCAGCACCGGAACCATCTACGTGGAATTGGACAGCTGGATATATCCGGCGATCGAACGGCTCGCGGCTCTGGGCTACATCCGAACGGCATTTCTCGGATTGCGCCCGTGGACCCGCATTGAGTGCGCCCATCTGCTGGAAGAGGCCAGTGACCGAGTGGCATTCGACGGTGAATCAAGTTCGGGAGAAGCAGCAGGGTTGTACTACGCGCTGGAAAGGGAGTTTGCGGGAGATCTCGAAACGGCGGGCGGAGGAGGCAACGGTGAGAAAACAGCGCGATTGGAATCGCTGTATTCCATCACGACGGGCATCAACGGGCCACCTTTGAACGACAGCTATCATTTCGGGCAGACGATCATCAACAATTATGGCCGCCCGTACCAGGAGGGTTTTAACACTTATGACGGCTTCTCCGGGTATGGGACTGCCGGGCGATTCACGCTCTATGTTCGCGGCGAATACCAGCACGCCCCTTCCGCTCCCGGTTTTTCTCAGCCGATTGAGAACCTGATCGGCACGCTGGACGGGAACCCGCCGCGGACAGCCGCTCCGATCCTGGCGACCAATCAATTTCGACTCCTGGACACGTATGTCGCGGCCAGAGTTGCGGATTGGAATTTTGCGTTCGGCAAGCAGAGCCTGTGGTGGGGGCCGGGGGAGGGGAGCGTTCTCATTTTCAGCGATAACGCGGAGCCCATTTATATGTTTCGGGCCAGCCGGACCGCGCCTTTTGTCTTTCCGTGGATTTTTCGCCGGCTGGGACCGATGAAAACGGATTTCTTTGTGGGCAAGCTATCGGGTAATGGCTATCCACCGCGGCCCCTGATCCATGGCGAGACCGTGAGCCTGAAACCGACGCCCAATTTGGAGCTGGGTTTTTCCCGAACCGCCGAATTCGGGGGAGTGGGGCGTGCGATTACGCCCGCGGCCCTTTTTAACAGTTATGTCGATTTTTTAAAGTCGTCGGTGCTGTACGGGTCTAATGACAGCCCCGGCAAACGTAACGGCGGTTTTTATTTTTCCTACCGGCTTCCATTTGTTCGAGATTGGCTATCGATTTATTCCGATGCAATTTCGGACGATGACCCCTCGCCGATCGCTTCACCCCGACGAGCGGGAATTGATACGGGAATTTATTTGACGCACTTCCCGAAGATACGAAAGTTGGATCTACGGGTCGAGAGCACCAACACGAATAGCGTTTCTTCGAGTCGCAATGGGCATTACATCTACTACGACGGCTTCTACCACGACCTGTATACCAACAAGAACAATCTGATTGGCAGCTGGATCGGCAGAGAGGGAACGGGCATACAGGCTTGGAGCAACTATTGGTTCAATGCGAGGAGTTCCGTGCAATTCGGTTACCGGAACGCAAAGGTCGCGCCTGATTTCATTCCGCAGGGAGAGACCATCAACGACGAATGGATCAAAGCAAATTGGTGGATGCGAGGAGTTTTAAACGTGTCAGCGTCTGTGCAACACGAGACGTGGCTTGCCCCTGTGCTGGCATCCACGCGCCAGACGAATTGGACATCGTCGGTGGGGATCAGCTTTCAGCCGCATGGCTTGGGCTTGCCTCTGCACCTGGCACAACAACTCAGCGGTAACGTTCAATCAAATGGGGTCTCAGCTCCATGACTACAACCGGAGCAAGCAAGGGCTGGAATTGATGCAGAGGACGTCCAATCCGAACGCAGTGCTGGTGGAGACGCCGGAGGTGAAGGCGACGTTCTCTCCGGAGTGGAACGAGAACCTGACCCGCGAGCGGGTTTTGCCAAGACTGCGTTTGATGTGGGGCATGCGCCGGTTTCTGTCGCGTTGTGCACTGGTTGGATTTTTCGTCACGACGCTTATCGCGTTTCTTATTCCCAGCGAATACGAATCCACCGCGCGCCTGATGCCTCCCGACTCGCAGCCAGGCGGCGGACTAGCCCTTATGGCGATGCTCGGCGGTCAAAATGGGGGTTCGGGGCTAGGGTCTCTGGCAACGGATCTTCTAGGAGCGAAGACGACGGGAGCGATGTTCATTGCCGTGATGCACAGTCGCACGGCGGAAGATCGCATTATCCAACGATTCGATCTGAAGAAAGTGTATTGGACGCGACTAGAGGAATCAGCAAGAAAGCGCCTAGAAAAAGACACAGCAATCAGCGAGGACCGCAAAAGTGGAGTGATCACTTTGAGCGTGACCGATAATGATGCAAAGCGCGCCGCGGCCATCGCCGGCGCGTATATTGAGGAACTCGATACGCTGATTGCCCAGCTCAACACGTCGGCCGCGCATCGCGAGCGTGTATTCCTGGAAGAGCGGCTCGATAAAATCAAGATCGACCTGGAATCGGCGGAAAAAGATTTCAGCCAGTTTGCAAGCAGGCACGCGACGCTCGACATCTCCGCTCAGGGCAGGGCCATGTTGGAAGGCGCCGCATCATTGCAAGGCCAGCTGATTGGTGCGGAGTCGCAACTCGAAGGGTTAAGGCAGATCTATTCCGACAACAACATTCGTGTGCGTTCGACGCAAGCTCGCATCGCTGAGCTGCGCAATCAGCTGCAAAAGATGGGAGGCACGTACAGCGGAAATGTCCCCGGCAGCGATCAGAGCGCCTCGGACAGTGCCTATCCAACCTTGCGTCAATTGCCCATTTTGGGAGTGCCGTACGCAGATAAGTTCCGCCAGCTGAAGGTGGAGGAAGCTGTTTTCGAGACCCTTACGAAGCAATTTGAATTGGCTAAAGTTCAAGAGGCGAAGGAAATCCCTTCGGTGAAAGTGCTCGATCAACCGGAGGTGCCGGAACGGAAGTCCTTTCCACCACGATTGTTGATGATCATTGCAGGAACGGCCTGCGCCGTGCTGCTAGGAGCGGCTTGGGTGTTTGGTACGGTGCGTTGGCGCCAGATTGACCCGCAGGATCCTGGAATGAAATTCGCGCAGGAAATTTTCGGAACCGTGCGAGCAGGGATGCCGTGGGTGAACGAGAACGGTTCGAACGGGAATGCGGGCGCCAATGGACATTCAGGCACGAGTGGTAAGCACGCTGACGAGCGAAGCAAGGCAGCATCAGCGTAGTTCTGGGAATTTGTGTAATGCGTAGATGGAGTTGGGGTTAGGTCACATTTTCCCTGTAAGTGACGGGGCGAAGCTGTGTTCTTGGAAGGTCACGAGAATATGCTGAGTGATACCAGAGCTAGCTCGATCGAGTCTGGATTTGCGGCGGCTTTTGATCTTGGACAGCGTGATCAGGACGCCATGCCGAAGTGGTACGCCGTATGCACGCGCTCGAACCACGAAAAATGCGCGGCGGCGCAGCTGGACCTGCGATCCATCGAGCATTTTCTGCCGTTATACGAATCCGTACGCAAGTGGAAAGACCGTCGCAAGCGGCTCGAGTTCCCGCTTTTCCCAGGTTACCTATTCGTACGCATTCCCCTGCAAGAGCGGCTGCGCGTGTTGCTTACACCGGGCGTGGTTCGTCTCGTAGGGTTCGACAACCGGCCGGCCGCGCTTCCCGACGAGGAAATCGAGGCGCTGCGGACTGTGTTGGTGCAAGGGGCTCGCTCTGAGCCACATCCGTACCTCAGGGTTGGACGGAGGGTAAGGATCACGCGAGGAGCGTTGGCGGGAATGGAGGGCGTGCTGGTGCGCAAAAAAGGTCGCGTGCGTCTGGTGCTGTCAATTGACCTGATTCGACAATCAGCGATGATCGAAGTGGACTCCGCCGATGTTGGGGTCATGTGAATGGTTGGTCGCAAGAATTCGATGATTGCGAGTGGCGGACCGCGGCTTTTTTCGGGCTGGAGCGGCGGGTGAACTGGATTTGCGAAATGTCCCCAGAATGTTTACGCGGAACTGAGAAGCTCGGTGCTCTTGACCAGTCTTTCGTACGCCATCATCGGATAAAAGAGCAGGGGATGCGCGGCGCCGTAACTGGGTTCGGCTTCGATCATCCTGAGTTCCTCAGGTACCATGCCAGAGCGGCGCGGCAAGCGACGCAGCTTGCGTCGCGTGTTCGCGCGCTACACGGTCGGCCACGAATCATGCGCATCCGCACCGAGCGCGCGCGGTTTGGTTGCCACCCTCAGATGGATTGAATGCGGCACCAGGCTCGCGGCCATCGTGACGTAATGCCAGCGATTGGAAGTACGGAAGCAATAAGACGCTTGCGGCTTCAGAACGGGTGACACTTCCTGAAAGTGAGGCGCTGGATCTGCGACGTGTTCTAGTACGTAATTGGAAACGCACAGATCGAATGGTTCGGTAGGAAACGGCATTTTGATTCCATCGTATACACGGCTTCGGTGAGATGCGGATTGCCATTCAGTTCGGGAGATACATCCAAGCCAGCGACGCCGCCGATGCCTGCCAAAAACGCCGTCGTCGGATTTGCCGGGCCGGCTCCAATTTCCAGAATACGCCCTTCATGCGCGAGCTGTGAGCGGCAGATGTGATGAAAGACTTCGGTGCCGCCGACGAAACCGGCCTTCGAGAACTAGAAGCGATCAAAAAAAGCTTGCGTGCGCATGGAAACGCCATTGTAGCATCGCAACCGGCATGGACAGCGTGCTTGTACGCAACAAGGGCTGGGTGCGTCTGGTATTGTCCGTTGATCTAATTTGCCAATCTTCGATGGTCGAAGTGGATTCCGCCGGGATGGGGCCGATCGACCCGCCAATTCCCCTCGAAAGTTCATGAGCCGCAGCTACATGCTTGGAGAACAATTGCGCAAGCTGCTGACATTCGCGGCACGGCCTAGCGTGGGCGCGGGAGCCCGCAATGCTGTCTACAACGTGTGCGATCAGATGGCCACTCCAGTGCTGATGGTGGTTGCAGCGCCATTTCTCACCACACATCTGGGATTTGAACAATTTGGGGTATGGATGCTGGTGCTGGCCTTGACAGGGAGTCTCGCCGTATTCAACTTCGGCCTGGGTGACGCGACAATCAAATTCATTTCGCAGGACCGCGGAACTGGAAAAATCGAGTCCATTGCTCGCACCTTTCGCGTCAACTTGACGATGGGCACGCTGTTGGGAGTGGCCGCTGGGGCCGCGCTGTTTCTGGGCTCGCCGTTGATCGCGCACTATATTTTCGACGCGAGCCCCACATCATTTGCCACTGATGTCCGCGCGATCGATCTAGGCGGGCTAATTCTGGCGCTGCGCTCGGTGGAGTCGATTTTGGCCAACACGTTGCGAGCGTTCGAAGATTACTCGGGCGCGGCAAGAGTGTCCGTGTGCGTCAAGGCTGGAATCGTGGGATCGGCCGTCGGGCTCGTGGCATTGGGCCACGGGGTCATCGCGATTCTGCTGTCAACCGTGGCGTGCGTAATCGCCGGGCTGGTGGCGTATACGGTACGGGTGCGGACCATCGTTCGAGGAGTTTCCTTCCTGCCGGAGTTCGATTCTTTTTTGTGGCGAAGGGTTTCGGGCTTCGGTTTTTACTCCTGGGCGCAGAGCTTGGCTGCGGTGCTGTTCAATCAAGGTGACAAGCTCGTCGTCGGCGCCCTGCTGGGCACAGCGGCGGTCGCCCGATACGCGATCTGCACACAAGTTGCATCGGTCGTCCAAATAATCACGGCGGCAGCATTCAATTTTCTATTTCCGCAGTTCAGTCGACGGTATGAAGCGGGAGAAACCAGCAACGTGAACCGCATATTCCGATTGGGAATGGCAACGAACCTCGCCTTGACGGCGATTCTTGCTATTCCGCTGCTGATCGCCGGGAAATTCATCTTAACCCTGTGGATGGGGCGTGCTTTCGCCGAACAGTCGTACATACTGTTGGCGGTATTGACGCTGGGATATGCCTGGCTTGCAGTTAACGTCGTCCCCTACCTGGCACTTTTGGGATTCGGCAAGATCCGTTTTGTGTGCATCGCGAATATAGTTGCGGGCGTAGCGTCGGTGGTGGGCTCGGTGCTGCTGATTCCAGCCTTCGGATTAATTGGCGCGGGCTTGGGGAGGCTTGCCTACGGCGCCGTGGTCACCGTGTATTATTTCGAAGTCGTACGCACGCTACAACGTGCCAAAGTTGCCGTCGCTCCTGCCGCGGCATTCGATCGAGCGATATGACACCCTTGATGAATGCGCGTATTGAAGTGAAAAAGACCGTCCGCAAGATCCTGCGAGCGACGGGCTGGGACGTCGTACGCTACAACAATCAGAACTCCGCCTTGAAGGCTCTGGTCCAGCAGTTGAGACTGCATCGGATTGATACCGTGCTTGATGTGGGCGCTAATGCGGGGCAGTACACAGCCAGCCTTCGAGAAGTCGGGTACCGCAGCCGCGTGTATTCTTTTGAGCCGTTGGAAAGCGCGCACGCCCAGTTGCTACGGGCGGCGAACAAGGACCTTGACTGGAACGTGGCTCCGCGCATGGCGCTCGGGAATGAAGACGGGACGCTTGCGATCCATGTGGCGGCCAACAGTTGGTCGAGTTCAGCGCTGAAGATGCTTGATGCGCATGTGCGCGCCGACCCTGGATCGCGCTACGTAGCAGAAGAGAGCGTGCGGGTGGCGCGACTGGACACAGTTGCGCTAGAGCTTGGTATCCCTGGCGAGAATCTCTTTCTGAAAGTTGATGTGCAAGGTTTCGAGCGCCAGGTTCTTGAGGGTGCCGCAGGCCTCAGGTCCAGGATCAAGGGCGTACAGTTAGAGCTCTCCTTGTTGCCGCTCTACGAAGGTCAGGAGCTGTTCCTGCCGCTGATCGATGCGTTAACCCGAGATGGATTCGAAGTATGCGGTTTCCTGCCCGGATGGGTTGAGCCGGCGACGGGACGCACGCTGCAGGTGGATGCTATTTTTTTCCGCCATTAGAGAAAGCGGAGGACACGTAAGAGATCTGTCGTCTGGCGGCCAGTGATGAATCCATTGAGATCAATGATCGGAAAAATTTCTCTACGGCTGTCTTACTATCACCGACCGCGTAACCGGTTTTTCCTGCGCCAGGTAAACATCGGCGGACTCAAGCTGGTAGTGCCATCGAACGAGGATGTGGGGCGATCGATCGCTTACCTGGGCAGCTATGAGCCGGAAGAAACCGACTATCTGTTGCGCACGTTCCGCCCGGATGACGTGTGCTTCGATGTCGGCGCGAACATTGGCTATTACACGACGTTAATGGCGCGCGCTGTGGCCAGCGGCCACGTACACGCATTCGAGCCTGATCCAGTATGCAGCAGCCTATTGGAGCTAAACGTACGCATCAACGAACTCAGCAACGCGTCTCTGAATCGCACAGCGGTAGGCGCGCAGCCGGGACGCGCGCAGTTGGTACGTTCCACGGATAGCGGTTTCAATTCGTTGCGCGACACTGGCCGCAGGCCCGTTTCCAGCATGGTGGATGTGCCCATGAGCACGATTGATTCTTACATCGAGACGAGTGGGACGGGGCGCGTGGACATCTTTAAAGTCGATGTCGAAGGAGCGGAGGGGCTGGTACTCGAAGGTGCGCGCCGGCTTCTTGCGGATCCTGGGAAACGGCCACGGTTGATCCTCCTGGAATTATTTGAGCCCAATCAGAAACCCTTTAATGTGGGAGTCTGGGAAATTGTGGATCTCCTGGGTCAACGTGGCTATGAGCCGTTTGTGGTCTTGGAAGGCAAGGCAATCCCGTACACGCGGATGCATAAGGACCGCTGCGTAAATGTCTTTTTTCGCACGGATGAACTAGCTTCCGGGCGCGTTCGGGAGCCGAAGCTCCAGGCGACTCCATGAGCGATATACAGATCTGACTGAGAAAGAACAATGCGCTCGTGAGGCAGACCACGTTCGCAATGAGGATCCTCATGTCGAGGGAATCGCTAGGGGTGATCGTACCAACGCTGAACAGTGCCAAGACACTTGACTGGACACTGTGCGCACTGCAAAACCAGCAAGGTTGCGCGGTGCGCGTGCTGGTAGTCGACAGCGGCTCGACCGACGGAACACTTGAGATCTGCGGGCGTTGGGGCCTTCCTACCACCTTTGTCCCTCCAGGCTCTCTGTATCGCGCTGTCAACGAAGGTATGCGGAGCCTCGATACGGAATGGGTGACATATTTGAATTCGGATGATTATGTGTATCCCGCATCGTACGAGCGATTGCTTGATTTCGGCCGCAAGACTGGCGCCTCGCTGGTTTACGGCGATTGTGATTTTATTGATCGCGAAGGGCGTTTCATGTTTCGGTGGCACGCGGCGTCTCCAACGCAGCTCCCAGCGACATTTCGCAAGGGGGTGCTCGGCTTTTCACAGCCGTCTGCTATCTACCGCCGCGATTTATTTCTCGAGCTGGGCGGATTCGACGAGCGTTATCGACACGTGGCCGACTTTGTATTTTTTTCACAGGCGGCATTTGCCGGCCATATCTTGCGGCGTATTCCAGCACCTTCGGTTGCCGCTTTCCGCTTGCATCGCGATCAGTTGAGCACTCGCGAGGCGGAAATTGTAAGAACGGAAACGTTTTCCCACATGGACGGGCAGGGAATGCGCCCTTGGCTACGCGACCACTTCAGTGTGCTGAATTGGCGCTTGGCGAACTTGCCGAACTACCTCACTCGCCTGCGTTTTCTCGCGCGGTGATCTCGCCCGAAGATCGCGTCCGGGTCAAGTAACGTGTAACCGAGCTCGCAAACGCAGGCCGTAGGCAACCGTTTGATGGACATCCGACAAATTCTCATTGTGTGCATCGTGTTTGCCGTCCCTCTGTGGCTAATGGCAAAGCAGCGGGACGACTTGCTTGTCAAATGGATCTGCCTGACGATCGCAGTGGACATTTTCGATCCCCATCTGATGGTGAACGTACCGGCGGCACGCGTGGTGGGCCTGCTCGTTCTGCCCTCCTCGCTCGCGGCGCTTCCAGCGGTTCGGAAGATTACCGCGGGAAAAGCACTCTGGCTTTACCTGCTCTACTTGGGGTTCATGGGCGTGGTTTTTGGATTTGTGTTTCCGTGGCCGTCGGAAGGATTCGACCGGTTGCCGACGCAGCTCTCCCAAGTCCGGGCGGTAGTCTACTTCTTCCGCAAAACAGCGGACTTCAGCCTGGCAATTTTTCTGGCGCGGTACTTATGGAAGACTCGCCGTCCGGATCAGCTGATCGAGTGGTTTGTGTACGGCACCAGTATTGCGGCTGTGGGAGGGATCGCGCAGAGGCTTACAGGCCTGGACTTCTACGCGATATTCACAGGGGCGGAGTTGCTCGGCCTAGAAGATCGCATGCGAGGTTTCAACTACGAACCGCGGGGATTGGGACTGATTGTCGGCCAAGGGTTACTCTTGGCGCTGTTGCTTTACGCCAGGAATCGCTCCGGCAAAAGACTCGCAGTTGTGTTGCTGCATATCGTGGCGATTTTTCTAGCAGTTTCCACGTCGAGCATATTCGTAGTGGGCGTTGGGGCGGCCGCGCTGCTCTATTTCGACCCGAGAAGCCGCAAAATCCTGGTGACGCCTAAGGTGCTCGTTTTTGTTCCCTGCGCCGCACTGCTCTTGTTCAGTCTGCAGAGCAGCTTTGTGGAAAGTTGGTATTCAAATGTTGGGCTCCGGCTCTCGGAGAAGTCCGGCAGTGCACCTGGCAGCGGGATTGAGGACTTCGCGCTCCGGCAGGATCTTTTCGACTCAGCCGCGATCATGTTTTTCGTTGCCCAGCCGCAGCGGCTATTGACCGGTGTGGGGCCTGGGCTTTCCGGGCTGGCGACAACCGATTACCTGCCCGCTTCCGATCTTTTCGGCTGGGTGTTGGGGCAGCCCGAAGGTCTAAACACCGTGCCGCAGGTGGGACTGCTTCGGGAAATGTGCGATGTAGGAATCGTGGGCCTGATTCTCGGATGGCTTTTTGCATCCGCCTCAGGCCGCGCGCTCCTGCGTTTGAGTGAAAGCAGCGCAGCCGGCGCGGATCACTGGCAGATCGCGCGCGCGGCGTTCTGGGCAGCCATTGCCATTTACTTGGTACAAGCCTCGCCCCTCTCGGCTTCATTCTCGATATTCCTGGGGATCGGACTGGCCGCGTCGTGGGTAGCTGCGAGCCGCCAGGTCGCGGCCCACGAAGCAGCCGAACATGCAGCGTGAGTGTTGTCAATCTCTGCGGGAAAGCGACGCCATTACGTATCGAACGCCGTTTTTCCTCTCGGGCAAATTGAGGCGGAAGAAATGAGCTTGCTTCGCACCGCCAAGGAAGTAACCCGGGATCTCATCGCGAAGGTTGGGCTTAATAAAGCCCACGTTACGATTCGCAAATTTCGCGGGGAGAACGTCGAGCACCTTCTGTGCGCGTCGCTTTCCGAACGCTTCACGGCCGTATATAGGAACCGCGTGTGGCTCAATGGCCGCTCGGCCGGGTCGCTGTCGGGCTGGGGATCGGAGCTGGAGAATACCAAGAGTGTTCGCGCGCACCTGGCAGAATTACTGAATTTTCTCGATACGCGGTCGCTGCTCGACGTTGGATGCGGCGATTTTACCTGGATGAACGAGCTATCGTTTCCGTTTCGATATTCTGGCATCGACATCGTGCAGGACATAATCCAGCAAAACAACGCGCTGTATCGTTCGGAGCAAAGGTCGTTTGACGTGACGGACGCGACCCGGGATCCGTTGCCGCAAGCCGATACCATACTGTGCCGCGAGGTGCTTTTTCACCTGTCGTTCGCGGACATTCGCCGACTGGTCCAAAACGTCCAGAGATGCGGCGGAGTATTCCTGATCGCAACCAACGACAACGACCTCAACTACAACGCCGATATTCTTTCGGGTGATTTCCGGCTACTGAATCTGCACAAGTCGCCTTTTTGCTTTCCGCGGGCTGCAGCATCAATTCCCGACGACGGAATTTTGCCGCACCGGACGCTATCGGCGTGGAAACTGGCGGAGCTGCCGACCGTTGAATGAAACCGGATTGGGCGCCGTCAATTTTGGACGTGAAGCAACGGCGCTAGGTGTCCGGGCGGACGTCTTGCCGTAGAGGTCATGCTGCTGAATGCCACCAAGAATATTCATTGTTGCCGATTGGTATCTACCCGGTTTCAAGGCGGGCGGCGCGGTGACCGCGATTTCCAACCTGACCGAGCTGGTGGGCGACGAGTTCGCATTTTGGGTTTTCACACGCGACCGCGATTTAAAGGATCGGCATCCTTATCCCAACGTGTCTTTAAATCGGTGGGTCCAAGTGGGGAAGGCGCAGGTGTTCTACGCATCAGAGATTTCCCTGCGAAATCTGCGGCATCGTGTGCAGGAGATTAATCCGCACATCATTTACTTGAACAGCTTTTTTTCGCGGCTGACCATCGGAACGTTGTTGCTCCGCAAACTTGGGCTGCTGCCATTTGCGGCCGTGATCTTGGCTCCGCGAGGAGAGTTCTCGCCGGGAGCACTAGACCTGAAACGCCGGCGCAAGTGGCTCTACCGCAAGGCGGCGCTTGCAGTCGGCCTGCTTTGCGATGTGCTGTGGCAAGCGTCCTCGCTGAGGGAGCAGCGGGAGATTCGCGCAGCGATCGACCGCAGCGGAATGGGTCGGGGCGAGATCGTTCAGCTGGCCTCGGATGTCCCCAATGTCCGGCTGTTTTTGACGCCGTCGGCGCTGCGCCCGACAAAGATTTCGGGAGCCGTACACTTGATTTTCCTTTCCAGAATCTCGCGAATGAAGAATCTACGGTTTGCGCTTGAGCTGCTCGGTTCGGCAAGAGGGAAAATTCACTTGGACATCTACGGTCCCATTGATGACGAGGGCTATTGGAAAACGTGTCAGGAACAGATAGGGCGGCTGCCAGAATCGATTCGCGTGAGTTATCTGGGACCAGTAGCACAGGAGCGGGTGTTAGAGGTCTTCGCCGGGTACCACTTTCAGCTTCTGCCTACACTGGGAGAAAACTTCGGCTACACGATCCTGGAAGGGCTCGCGGCCGGCTGCCCGGTTTTGACCAGCGACCAGACTCCCTGGCGTGAATTGTTGAAACACGGAGCCGGCTGGGATTTGCCTCTGGGAGATCGCGCGCAATGGAAGCGCACGATTCAGGACTGCGTGGAAATGGACCAGAGCACCTACAAGGCACTTTCCCTCGGCGCGAGAAGTTACTTTGAGGAAAAGATGTCCTCTTCCGAATACCAGCAGGGCGCCGTAGAACTCTTTCATAGGGCGCTCGGCGCATGGGCAGCTCTGAGGACCGCACCCGCACTGGAAAAATCCGCGAGAGCGGGGGAGTGAAAGCCTGCGGGAGGGAACACCCCGCGCTAGTGAATTTGAGCAAGTTTAGAGACATCCAACCGTAATTGTCCAAAACAATCAGCAGCGCAGAGGAACGACCAGCGGCCGAGCACACGCGCAAGCGCGCCTTGGTCGAGCCGTTGTAGTTCGAAGTGGCGCATTTTCCGGAGGCACGTCGTGGCAAAGGTAATGGTGGTAGGCGGTGCGGGGTATATCGGCGGGGCAGTTACAGAGTTGTTGATCGCGGAGAAAATCCCATTTTCCGTGTACGACAGCTTGGTGTACGAGCCACATTACTTGAAGAAAGTGGATTTCGTATGTGGCGATGTACGCGACACGGCAAGGCTGAAACCGCTGCTCGCGAGCTATACGCACGTGATCTGGCTGGCCGCCATCGTGGGTGACGGCGCCTGTGAGGTGAGTCCGGAACTAACGGTGGAGGTCAATCAAAGAGCCGTCGGGTGGCTTGCGGAAAACTACCACGGAAGAATCGTGTTTACCTCGACATGTTCGGTCTACGGGCAGTATGACAACGAGGTTGACGAAGACGCTCCAGTCCAGCCGCTATCTCTCTATGCCAAGACGAAATTGGCCGCAGAAGCCCTGCTGCCGGCCGAAAACAGCCTGATCTTTCGATTGGGAACGGCATTCGGCGTCTCGGACACGTATTCGCGTCCGCGCATGGATCTTGTGGTGAACTACATGACCACGAACGCCCTGACCAAAGGCGAACTAACAGTTTTCGGCGGCACACAGTGGAGGCCGCTGGTGCACGTGAAGGACATCGCGCAGGCAATTGTGGCAAATCTGGAACGTCCGGTGCGTGGAATCTACAACCTGGCGGCGGAAAATCTGCAGATCAAGGATCTTGCAGCGATTGTCGGCAAGATGACCGGTTGCAAGGTGAACTACACGGATCAGCGATTTCAGGACCAGCGCAATTATCACGTCGGCACCAGGAAAGCGCTGCGCGACGGAGTCTACAATCCGAACACGATGCGTACGGTGCAGGATGGCGTGCGGGAAATCGCCGAGCTGGTGGGATTGGGGCGAATCAAGCAAACCGAAAATGAAGTTTACTTCAACGTACGGCACGCAGAGAGGCTCAAGGCCGATGGCCAGTTCGCCTAAAGAACCCACAGTAATCCCCGGCGGTTTCGCGGTGGATGACCGCGGCCAGCTTTCCTTCGTGAATGGCTTTGCATTCGATGCGGTCCGGCGATTCTACATGGTGGAGAACTTTACAACCGAAGTGGTACGGGCATTTCACGGGCACCTGAAGGAAGAGAAGTTCGTGCTGGTAGTGAAGGGCTCAATCATCGCGGCGGCTGTGCAGTTTGGAGATCCGGTTAGTCCCAATCGAAACGCCAAGCTACACCGTTTTGTGCTCTCCGACCGGCAACCGCAAATTCTGCACGTGCCGGCCGGATACGCAAACGGTTTCCGCGCAATCGAACCTGGAACCAGGATCATGTTTTTCTCCAGCGCGACGCTGGAGGAATCCGGCAAAGACGATTTCCGATTCCCTTATGACCACTGGGGAAAAGGTATATGGGAAGTAGAGCACCGCTGATCGGAGTCTGTCCAGAGGCCGTATAACCGCATCCCCAGCTGCGCCATTGATCTCTGCACGGTGTGCGCAGCGGAAGTACGGTCCCCTTGAGGATCTAAAATGCGATTCCTAATGAAGCTACATGCGATTGCGGTGGCTCCTATCAGCATCCTATTAATTCTTAGCTCGACGAAGATGCATCCTGCCTACCGCATGACGCTGATGAGAAGGCTGAAACTGGGGCTGAAGATGCTGTTCAACAATCGGCGCATTCCTACAGGCACGACGTTCAAGGCGCATCTGGCAATGGCGCTTAAGATCCTGGAGACACCTCCGGAAACAGAAGGGGACGTCGTCGAGTGCGGTACTTGGAAAGGCGGGTCAGCCGCAAATTTGTCGTTAGTTTGCAAGCTGGTGGGGCGAAGACTTGTCATCTGCGATTCGTTTGAGGGGCTTCCCGAAGGGGACGCCCGGGACAACGAGGCGAAGTTCTACAAAAAGGGCGACTATAGTGGCACTCTGAAAGAAGTTCAGGCGAATCTCACGCGCTACGGCGCCATCGAGTGCTGCGAGTTCAATCGCGGGTGGTTCTCAGACACCCTTCCTAAGATGAAACGCCCAATCCTTCTCGCCTTCTTGGACGTCGATCTGGAAGCGAGCCTTGAAACATGCGTGCGGAACATCTGGCCCCTTCTGGTGCCGCATGGGTATATCTTCACTGACGAGTGCGTGGCCCTGAACTACTGTGCTTTGTTTTTCTCCGAGAAATGGTGACAGGAAACTTTTGATCAGAAGCCGCCAGGATTAATCGGCGCGGGAACCGGACTTCCCCTTGGCGGATACTACATCGGGCCGTATTCCGAGCAACAAGATCATCCCCTGCAACACGCCAGCACAGGTGCGTATACCAGGCGGGGCTTTTCCGGCTACTGGAGTTACTACCCCTAGAAAAGCTCGCATCCGTTCGGGATTTAATTCCAGGTGGGAGTGCGTTGTGTACGCAAACGCACGTTGTTACTCGGCTCTGAAAACGCATTACTTCAACTGAGGAATGGATAAACCAATGAAAAAAGTTCTCCTGCTGGGCGCTACGGGCATGCTGGGGAGTGCCGTGTACGGCGTACTCAATAAAAAGTACGATCTCGTGCTCGGAATCCGGAATGGCGAGAAAGCGGCTTTACTGAAGAATCGCTTCGACGGGGCAGATCGAGCGAAAATTGTGCCTTTCGACGCAGCGCAGATCTATCAAGAGCACGCTGCCAAAAAGGGGTTCCCGAGCGAATTCATGACCCAGTTCCTTGAGCAAGTTGGCGACGTGGATCGTGTGATCAACGCCGTTGGTGTAACCATTCCATTCGCGCTGCGTGATCCGGCCATGACATTCTTCGTAAATGGCGCGCTACCTCATCTTTTAGCCGAGCGTTTCGGAGAGAAGCTGATCCACATCACGACCGACTGCGTTTACAACGGCAAGGAGAGTTTTCCGTACGATGAAAATTCGCCGAAAAGTCCCACCGACATTTATGGGCTTTCGAAAAGCCTAGGCGAGCCGGCGAGCTGTCTGACGATTCGCACTTCGATTATCGGACGCGAACTGGCTGGTTGCACCGGGTTACTGGAGTGGTTCTTACAGCAAGGCGGAAAAACAATTACAGGTTTCGCAGAGCACTATTGGAATGGCATCACCACCCAGCAGTTCGGAAAGCTATGCGATCAAATCATGGAGTCGCCCCAGGCATACCCGCGGCGCGGCGTCTACCACGTTTACTCGACCGTCGTGTCGAAATACGAGATGCTGTTAGCCTTTCAACGCAAATTCGGCGTTTCCTGCACGATCAAGGCGGATACTGAGAATAAACTCAACCGCACAATGACGACAGTGAAGGAACTAAATCCCATGTTACAAACGCCCTCGTTTAACGAGATGTTGGACGCAATCGCAAGCTGAAAAAAATGAAGAAACCCTTCAACCTCGTCACGATTCTGGGTATTCGACCCGATATCATTCGTATGCACAAGCTCCTGGCCCTACTCGACCAAGGCCAGGCGCGGCACGGGTATCGGCACACCTATGTGCACTCCGGGCAGCACTTCGACTACGAGCTGGATGGAGTCTTTCACCGGCAACTGAATGTAAAGCCGCCGAAAGTGAATCTTAAAACGGGGCGAACGTTAAAAAACGCCGGCAAGACGAGTCACGTGCACCAAAGTGCTTTACTCTTTCAAAGGACAGCGGAAATGCTCGACCGGCTCCGGCCCGATGCCGTGCTGTACCTGGGCGACACGAACACGGTTCTCTCCGCGATCATTGTGGCCAAGAGCAATATCCCGGTCATTCATATCGAAGGTGGAGGCCGCAGCTTCGATTGGCGCATGCCGGAAGAAAAAAATCGGATCATTGCGGACCACCTGTCGGACCTCATCTACTGCTACCTCGACCGATATAAGCAGCTGCTAGTCAGCGAAGGGATTCTCGAATTTCGCGTAGTCACCGTGGGCAACATCATCGTGGACGCACTGGCAAGTTTCCTTTCTGTCGCCGATAGGAGCACGGTCTTGAACCGTCTGGGGCGGAGCGTCAGGGAATATGCTCTTTGCACGCTGCATCGCGAAGAGAATATTGACAACCGAGAGGTGCTGCTCGAGAAATTGACAGGCCTGCGGGAACTGGCGGAGATTCTGCCGGTGATTCTTCCTATGATGCCGCGGCTAAAGGCGCGCATCCGGAAATTTGGATTTGGCAAGATCCTGAAGAGTCCGAGAATTACGGTGACGGAGCCGCTGGGATTTCTCGAGTTCCTGAAGCTGGAAAAAGAGGCGCGCGTGATTGTTACGGACAGCGGCACGGTGCAGGAAGAAGCGTTAATCCTTGGGGTGCCATGCGTGGTGACGCGGCGCTCAACGGAACGCCCCGAAACAATCGCGGCGGGCGCCAGCATTCTCGCCGAGGATTCACTGTGCGCGAATGCGCGCCGAGCCATGCAAATGACGCCCGACTGGGACCGCAATGTCTTGAACCCGCTAGGCGGGAGCCCCAGCGAGCGAATTTACGGAGATCTGCTGAGCCGGATTCGATCCGGCTACTTTGCAAAGTCACGAAGCTTTGACGCGCTCCAAGAAAGCCGGTTTGTACGCGAAGCGTACGGTCGCGAGGCGTGTCCATTGGCTCGAGCCGCTGCAGGGAACTAACCCGATCATTCCGATTGATTGAGACTGCGAAATGCGAATCCTACTTCTCGTCGACTGCTATTTGCCACATGTGAAATCAAGCGCCACGCAGATGCATGATCTGGCGATGGAGTTCCGACGGCGAAATCATGAGGTCACGGTTCTGACTCCGAGCGACAGGATTTCGGCCGGCCTGGAAATCGCGGCGGGGGAAGGACTGCGAGTCGTCCGCGTAAAAACCAGAAGAATCAAAGGCGCATCCAAGGTATTCCGCGCCGCAGAGGAGATGAGGCTTTCCAGCCTGATCTGGCGCCGCGCGAGGCGGTTTTTGTTGACGAATCCCGCGGATTTGATCGTGTTCTATTCCCCAACAATCTTTTGGGGTGCCTTGGTGAAACGGCTGAAATCGATCTGGGGATGTCCAGCGTATCTGATTCTGCGGGATATTTTCCCCGCATGGGCTGTAGATGCTGGTGTGCTGCGAAAAGGGCTGATTTATCGCTACTTTCGGCGAAAGGAAATTCAGCAGTACGAAGCCGCCAATCGAATCGCCGTTCAGTCACCTGCGAACCTCAACTATTTCGCGAGGGAATTCGCATCGCGACGATACCCTGTGGAGGTCCTATACAACTGGGCGAGCCTGCACGAGGAAGGCCTGCCAGTCACCAATTACCGAAAGCAGCTAGGGTTGGATGGGAAAGTGGTGTTCTTCTACGGCGGCAACTTGGGGGTGGCGCAGGATGTTGACAACATCGTCCGTTTAGCGGCGCGCCTTTCCCGTGAAGAGCACATTCGTTTCCTGCTCGTGGGAGACGGCAGCGAGGCTGCGCGACTGCGAAGGTATCTCGCGGAAAATGGCCTTCGTACGGTGCTCGTCCTGCCGGCGGTGAGCCATCGAGAATATCTCGCGATGCTTTCGGAGTTCGATTTGGGATTGCTCTCGCTAGATCGGCGCTTGAAAACGCATAACGTCCCGGGAAAACTACTCGGTTACATGTACTGGAGCAAGCCCACGCTGGCGAGCATCAATCCTGGAAATGACCTCTTCGAAATATTGGAAACGAACGGTGCGGGCTTGTGTGTGTTGAATGGAGACGATGAAAGTCTCGCGCTGGCCGCGCTGCGACTCGCACATGACGCGAATCTTCGGGCATCCATGGGAAGGAACGCGCGCCAACTTCTGGAGCGGTCTTTTTCGGTCGAGCACGCCGTCAATCAGATCTTCGGACATCTCGGCGAGGCAGATCCCGTCGTTTCGTCGAGTCGCTCAAAGTCGAGAATTGCAAGCGATTTTCGGATTCACCCGCCAGAACTCGCGGAAAAACTCTAAACCGTAAAATGGGCGGCAGTACGCTGCGGAAACACTTGTTCCTTGCGCATTGCGTTGGCGCAAAGAACCGCACTGGAGATGCCTGTGATCATTAGCTGCTACTTGCTTGTGTTCGTAAGCAGCATTGTGCTCTCTCTGGCCCTTACGCGCTGGCTGCGAAACTACGCGAATGCACGCGGATGGGTTGCCCCGCCGGAACTCGACCGGCATGTACACACGAAGTCGGTACCGAGGCTCGGCGGCGTGGCTATTTTTGGCGCATTCGTCGCAGTGGCGGGCGTTGGCGCGTTGGTACAAAAATTCACAGGGGTCGCGCTGGTGCTGCCCGCTCGAACGGCCTTCTGTATTTTTGGAGCTGCCTTCATCATATTTCTGCTCGGGCTTTATGACGACGTGCGTTTCGTGGGCCCGTACTGGAAGTTTGGGATCCAAGCTCTGGCCGGGATACTTCTTTACATCGGCGGTGTGGGGGTTCATCGAATTGATCTCGTTTCGTCGGGACGGACCTTGGGGGCGCTTGCGGGCCTGCCGTTGACTGTGTTTTGGGTGCTGCTGATCACCAATGCGTTCAACCTGATCGACGGTCTCGATGGATTGGCTGCGGGATCGGCGTTCTTTTCGACGACCGTACTATTCGTGATATCGCTTCTTGCGCCTAACGCGATGGTGACTTTACTGGCGATTGCGCTCGCCGGCGCCATTCTCGGCTTCCTGCGTTTCAATTTTCATCCCGCGTCTATTTTCCTGGGCGACTCCGGGAGCATGTTCATCGGTTTCATGCTGGCCGCCCTGGCGCTGGCCGGATCAGAAAAAGCGCCGACGATGATTGCGGTGGCTATCCCCGTGATTGCGTTCGGTTTCCCAATACTCGATGTGGCGCTAGCAATCTCCCGGCGGTTCCTGGGCGGCAAGCCCTTGTTCCGGGGGGATCGCGATCACATTCACCACAAGCTCCTGAAGCGCGGGCTGTCGCAGCGAGGGGCCGTGCTCGTTCTCTATGGCGTCACTTCCTGTTTTGCACTGTTAAGTCTTGTGCTCTTGCACGATGCGGGGATGATAGCTCTGGTCCTTGCGGTAATAGGAATCGGCGTCGTTCTCGGTGTGCAATATCTTGGATATGTCGAGTTTTCGGAGTTACAGGACGTTTTGCGCAGAACAGCCGAGCGCAAGCGCGCGATCGCGAACAATGTGGAAGTGCGACGTGGTGTCGAGGCTCTGAATTCCTGCACGGACTTCGTGAGAGTGTGCGT
>Ga0210394_10001123_pt1 | contig 45266 bp, 26 predicted proteins | sample IncBWC12MmetaG_FD_160121 | JGI IMG/M metagenome (GOLD analysis project Ga0210394, IMG submission 160121) | Forest soil microbial communities from Barre Woods Harvard Forest LTER site, Petersham, Massachusetts, United States - Inc-BW-C-12-M | ecosystem: Environmental > Terrestrial > Soil >...
CATTCCCAACAGCGACTTGAGCGGTGGCAGCGGTGCGCAGTTTGAAATCTCCAGCTGGCCGTGGAACAACAAGGCCGATGACTACCAGGTCCGCGACGACATCTCTTGGACGCATGGCGCCCACCAGTTCAAATTCGGCGGGAGCTGGGCGCTTTACAAGAAGACCCAGGACCTGTTCGGTCAGACGCAAGGTGGTTTCGGCTTCAACAACACGTTCACTGCCGGGACCGCAGCTTGCCCGGCCAACACCGCTTGCGGAAACAGCTTCGCCAGCATGTTGCTCGGCTTGCCAAACTCTTATCAAGAGCTGGCCGTGCAGGACAGCGGCCAGTGGAACAACGTTTCCTGGGCCTTCTATGGCCAGGATAACTGGCGCGTGAACCGCAGGTTGACCCTGAACCTGGGCTTGCGATGGGACGGCATCCCGCACACTTATGAAGCAAATGACCGCATGGGGAATTTCTATCCCCAGCTTTATAACCCGGCTAACGCCGCTCTCATGTCCACAAACGGCACTATTTGCGGCGGTGCTTTCAATCCAGTCACGGGCGCGAATCCAGGCTGCACTAGCATAAGCCCCGGTCTCGGCTTTAGCCCGAATCCCATCCTCGCCGGCGTTCCGCTCTATTTGAACGGCATCGGCGTCCCCGGCACAGTCGGCGTTCCGAAGGGCCTCGTCAACAATCATTGGGCTACCTTCGGTCCTCGTCTCGGTTTTGCCTATGACTTAACGGGAAGCGGCAAGACTGTTATTCGTGGTGGATTCGGCATCATGTACGAGCGCGTTCAGGGCAACGACATGTATAACGCCGGTCCGAATATTCCGTTCAGTCTCCAGGTGAACACCCCACAAGTGACGATGGAGAATCCGAGCATCGCTCTCTCTAACGGTACTCCCGTCACTCTGCCGATTAACGCTGCCGGCATCACTGGCTTGGATATCAGCGATTACAAGCCGCCAGTCAGCTACCAGTGGAGCATTGGCGTGCAACACGCCATTGGGACCAAGACGGTGTTCACGGCAAGTTACGTTGGCAACGTAGGCCGCCATCAGAACGACTACCGGGACGTCAACCTGTTTAACGAGACCGAGATACCGGAAGTTGCAGGTTTGATCCCCGGCCAACCGTCTCTCAACTACAACATCGCACCAGGCCTGAAATACCCGGGCTTCAATACGATTGTCCTTTCGGAAAACGAAGCCAACACACACTACAACGGCCTGCAAATGGACCTGAACTCACAAGTGGGCCGAGACCTGACCCTCCGCGCAATCTACACGGTTTCGCACGCGGTCGACCCCACCAATGGCAACGGCGGCCAAGACTTGCAAACCGTGTCCAACCCTTGGGCAGGCTGGCTATATGACCAGGGATCAAGCGGATATGACCGCTTGAACGTGGCTGTCGTGGACTTCATCTACGACATCCCGGTCTTTCGTCATACTGAAAACCACCTGCTGAAGACGGCAGTTGGCGGCTGGCAAGTCTCCGGCATCGTCACGATGGAGTCCGGCCTGCCCCTCAACGTCACCCTTACCGGCAATCAACAAACCAACGGCGTAAACGGGAACAACCGGCCAAACCTGACTGGCACACTCACGACTCCTCATACGGTTAATGAGTGGTTCAGCCCTGGTGCGTTCTCGACTCCAACCATCGGCGCTTGGGGCACCCTGCCACACAACGACCTGCGCGGACCTGGGCGGGACAACTGGAACCTGTCGCTCTTCAAGAGGTTCACGCTCTGGGAATCTCGCGGCAGCTTCTTGGAACTGCGTTTGGAAACCTTCAACACCTGGAACCACACGCAGTTTAATGCCGTAAGCACCGGCCTTGGCTCTTCAAACTTTGGCCAAGTCACCTCTGCCTTTGACCCGAGAGTCCTCCAGCTTGGAGGAAAGATCTACTTCTAGCCACACCCCGGGAGTAGGCAACTTACCCCGCTCGCATACCACACCCAGCGAGCGGGGTTTTTGTATTCGGTTGGAGTGAATTACTTTCATGCTAGCGCTCCTTAGGAATGCCGGAGGGAGACACTTGGCCAGTCTTGTGTGCGTCGGGCCCTTGTCGCTTCAGCCAAACTTGCAACAATTCCATTTCGGATTGCTGGTCAGTGATGATCTCTTGCGCCAGTCGGCGCATCTGCGGATCCTTGCCGAAGAGCAGCTGTATTTTGGCCATATCGATCGCGGCCTGATGATGCGGGAGCATCAATCGGACGAAATCGGCGTCGCTGCTTCCAGATGACTCGGCGGATGCCATGGCGACGTGCATTTTCTCCATGCAGGACATCAGCTCGGGCCAGGCGAGTTCGGCGTTGGCCTTATCGGTCTGAGCGTGAATGACCACCTGCAATGCCGGAGATACGGCCACAAACGTCAGGATCAGCAGAATTGCAAATCGCCTCACGCATTTGTTCACGGGCCACTCCGTATGTTTCAGACACTGTTCGCTTGAATGCATTCGAGCTCTTTCGTGAGGTCGCTCCTAAGACGTTGCTCCTATCTGATGCGCTGTACGACCCAAACAGGGAGACTTTATTTTGAGAGCGTTGGTCAACATCTTCTGTTGGCGTGCTCGGACCCGTAGCCCAGCTGTCCGTATTTGGATACTTGACGAGGAGTGATCTGGAAATGCGACACTTCCTGCTAGCGCTCTCGTCGGAGTTTTCGAAATTGCGAGCGATTGGGTGAACGGCCATGAGACCAGCCCAATCCACACTTGGCTACACTCGTGAAGAAGGATTGTCCGAAGGAGAAAGAATAATGACTACGCGTCCGCCAGTGCCTCCTTTTACTCTCGAAACAGCTACACAGAAAGTCCGGCTCGCGGAAGATAGCTGGAATTCGCGCGATCCCGACAGAGTTTCTCAAGGCTACACGCAGGACTCCAAGTGGAGGAACCGCTCTGAATTTGTGACCGGCAGGCAGGAGATCGTCGCCTTCCTTACGCGCAAGTGGGCGAAGGAGTTGGATTACCGGCTGATCAAAGAGCTTTGGGCCTTCACGGGAAATCGCATTGCCGTGCGCTTCGCTTACGAATGGCACGACGATTCAGGGAATTGGTATCGCGCGTACGGCAATGAAAACTGGGAATTCAACGACGATGGCCTGATGCACATGAGGTTTGCGAGCATCAACGATCTTCCCATCAAAGAATCAGACCGCAAGTACCATTGGCCACTCGGACGGCGTCCTGAGGAACATCCGGGATTGAGCGATCTTGGTTTCTAAAACAGTCGCAAAGTGTCTCCTTAATTCGACCACAACATCGCCAGCATCCCGATATCCCGGACGACAATTGAACGGGAACCACGGATGAACACTAATTCGTCCGGCGAAATGTCACCTCGCCGCTTCGTTGCCGCCGGAGATCTTTCTGTGATGGGCTATCAGGCAAGGCCCACACTTTTATCTCGGTTGCGACTGTGGTCGGGGCGTTCTGCGTGGCAAGTAAGTGCACTATGCGATGCAAATCCCACTCGCCGTTCGGCTAGGTCAACAAGAAATTTGGCGCACACAAATGGACATCACTTCAAAAAGGGAATAGCATTCGCGAAGGATGATTGAGATAAGCGCATAGGAGACGAATGGGCATGACGCCGCCGGCGAAAACAGAGCAACTCATTGCCTCCGCGCTGGACTCTTTTCATATTGAATTGCCTTCCTGGGGCTTTGCGAATACTGGAACACGATTTGGCAAGTTTCTACAGCCGGCTGCGGCTGCAACCATTGAGGAAAAATTTAGCGATGCGGGCGAAGTCCATCGCCTAACGGGAGTTTGCCCGACGATTGCCTTGCACGTTCTGTGGGACTTGCCGGAAGGCGCGTCCGGTGTGCCGAATATCAGCGCGCTCGCCGAGAAATTTCGCGTGCGCCCTGGATCCATCAACCCGAACGTGTTTCAAGATCAACTCTACAAACATGGCTCTGTAGGCAGTCCAGACGCCGCCGCGCGAACTGCTGCGATGGCGCATCTTCTCGAAAGCGCCGACCTGGCGAAACAACTCGGCAGCCGCGACGTTTCTCTCTGGTTTGCCGACGGTTCCAACTATCCCGGGACCGCAAATATTCGCCAACGCCGAAAATGGTTTGAGGAAAGCCTGGCGAGACTCCACGGACGACTCGCGCCCCAGCAACGCATGCTGGTCGAATATAAGCCGTTCGAACCGGCGTTTTATCACACGGACATCGCCGACTGGGGCATGGCCTTGTTGCTTGCAAAAAAGGCAGGACCGAAAGCCAAGGTGCTGGTGGACACCGGTCACCACTACCAGGGGCAAAACATTGAGCAAATCGTGGCTTGGCTGCTCGCCGACGACATGCTTGGCGGGTTTCATTTTAACGACAGGCGCTACGCGGACGACGACTTGACGCTTGGCTCGATCGATCCGTATCAGATTTTCAGAATTTTCCATGAGATTTTCTTTTTTGAGTGGGAGACGGGCAAACGCGCGGACGTCGCGTACATGATTGACCAGAGCCACAATTTAAAGGGCAAGATCGAGGCAATGATTCAGACGGTGACCACTGCGCAAGAACTTTATGCCAAGGCGGCGATTGTAGATCACGAAAAGCTGGCCGCCTGCCAGTCGAAGTGCGCGATTGTGGACGCGGAGGTCTGTCTCAAAGAAGCATTCTCGACGGATGTCCGGCCCGCGATTCGCGAATGGGCGCGCTCTCACGGCTTGCCTGAAGATCCCATGGACGCGTTTCGAAAGAGTGGCTATCTCGAGCGGATCACCGAAGTACGGGGCAAGCGAAATGCCGCGTCGGTGTCGAGTTACGCTTAGCGCCGCGATGCCGCGGGCTCTCTCCTGAACATTATGTCGCAAACATCTGGCGGGTCCACATTCCTTGCATTCGACCTTGGCGCTGAAAGCGGTCGCGGCATCCTGGGGCGATTCCACTCTGGACATTTATCCATCGAAGAGATTGGCCGATTCCGCAACGTACCCGTAAGCGAAAACGGCGGCTTGCACTGGGACGTTCCGCGTTTGTGGCGGGAAATGAAATCGATATTGAGTTCCATCGGCACGCACGGCGTCCAACACCTGGATGGAATCGGAGTGGATACGTGGGGTGTGGACTACGCCCTTCTCGCTAAGAACGGAGCACTATTGGAGAATCCATATCACTATCGCGACACTCGTACTGAGGACGTGATGGATCGCGTGCTGAACATTCTGTCCCCGGAGATGATCTACAGCACGACGGGCATCCAATTTCTCCCCTTCAATACGTTGTACCAACTGTATGCAGCTCAACAGCTGACGCCGCGAATGTTTGAAATCGCTGAGCACTTTGTGACCGTCCCGGATCTATTCAATTTCTGGCTGACTGGAAAAATCGTCTGCGAGCGCAGCAACGCGTCCACAACGCAATTCCTTGACGTGCACAAAAGAGAATGGTCCACGGAAATTCTACGCAAGCTCGGTATCCCTACTCACATGCTTCCGCCTCTCGTGGAAGCCGGCACGAACTTGGGGAAGCTCCTTCCAAAATTGGCCGGAGACAATGATGCGCTCTCAGGCACCTCTGTGATTGCTCCCGCATGCCACGATACCGGCTCCGCGTTTGCAGCAGTACATTCAGATAAAGAGGTAGCGCTGATTAGCTCGGGAACTTGGTCGCTCCTGGGAACGGAGCTGAGCAGCCCCATAGTCACGGAGGAAGCGCGTCGTCTGAATTTCACGAACGAAGGCGGCGTTGGGGGAACTGTACGGCTGCTGAAAAACATTTGCGGACTTTGGCTCCTGGAGCGCTGCCGCAAGGATTGGCAGAGCGAAGACAGGCCCACTGAATATCAGGAGTTGCTCGCGCAAGCCGCCGCCGAGCCGCCTCTACAACACTTGGTCAATCCGGATGATCCTTCTTTCGTCTTGCCACCACACATGCCGCTGGCAATCGCGGAATTCTGCACAAGGAGTGGACAAGCAAAACCCACCGGCCCAGGATCGGTCACGCGTGCAATCTTGGAGAGTCTCGCACTCAAATATCGCCAGGTGTTGGAATCGTTGGAGTGCCTGGTGGGAACAAAGTTTCAGGAGATCCGCATCGTTGGCGGAGGCTCGCGCATTGAACTGCTCAACCAGTTCACCGCGGATGCCACCGGGAGACGCGTGCTCGCCGGCCCGGTCGAAGCAACGGCCCTCGGGAATCTTGCCATGCAAATGGTGGCGACGGGAGCCGTAGCCTCACTCAGCGAAGCTCGCAATCTGATTTCGGCTAGTTTTCCAGCGCGAGTTTTCGAACCCAAGAATACGTATCGATGGGACGATGCATACGGACGTTTTCTCGCCCTATCGGCAAACTCCGCCGACTGATCCTCTCATCCGTTCATCTGAGAAAAGTTTCCGGGAATCCGCATGTTCGACCGGCTCATGCGTGAGCATTCGCAACGCATATAAAACCCAATGGGGAACGCGACCCCGTCGCAGAATCACGCCAGACCTAATCGCTGTGCGCATGATCGCAGCATTTCAGGTTCCCACGCGGGCCGCTCCGGACTCTTGGGATGAGTCCGCATCGACGGAATTCGTCCCGTCAAATGCAAAAATGCCGCCGCCGAATGCTTGTAAGCAGGAACAGGCTCGCGGAAAGCAACATTCCCCAGATATTGCAGCGCATCCGATAGAGCGTAATAGGCCGCGTCCCCTGCTTTCCAAAGGCGGTCTCGCTCGGCAAATTTTTCCGCGGCAAAGGTTGCAAGTCCCAACAAATAGTCGGAACCGTATTCAATCATGTTGATGCCCAGATCGTTGCCGGTGTAGATGCGAAAGTCCGGGCGCCGCACATCGCGCAGTGCCAGCCTTTCAAGCTCCACGAGCCGGTCCAGCGAGGAATGTTTTATCCCCTTCAGTTCGGGGATATCCATCAACCCCTGCACCGTATCTTCATCGAAGATCTCACCGTTCGGCGCGAACATGCGGCCCAGTTCAAAGCCTAGCACGTGCGGGTAGCCGCGACACGCGTCCTTATACGTCGCCACTTTTTCTTGCGAACTTTTCCCGTGCAGCCGCGCCGTTTGAAACAAGATTGGCATTCCACCCAACTTAACGATCGCGTCCATCTGCTGCCTGTACAGCGAAACAATATCGCCGTCGCGTCCTTCGATATATGCTCCCCCAACAAATGGCACATCTTTTCCCAACGCCTGGCGCGCCCAGCCGAGCACTTCGAGTTTTTCCGCTTCGCTCAGATAATTTACGTATCCTGTATCCATGTTGACCGCGTTCATCAATCCAGCGCCGTGCGTGGCCACGAGATGACGCTGAAACGCAGCGACAGCCACTTTCCCATTCGTCTCGAACGGCAAAAGCGCAGCCGCAATTCCCTGCACTTCGCGATTTAGTTTTCGCCGATCCTCTATGGCCTTGATCGTCATCTCGTAGTTTTCCTGCCTCATCCCGGCAAACCGCAACGCTATCGGCGTTCCTTTGCAATTTTGAGAAGCTCCGCCGACGCAGACTTTTTGTAATACCTGTCCAGTGGATAGCACCCCGAAGGTAATCCGTTGCGCGGAGCCGTCGTGCAATCGCTGAATGTTCTGCAAACAAGCTTGTGCTGAAACGCCCGGCCCTCCACCACATCCGCAAGCATTTCCGGATAGCTGAGCACCATGCGTCCCAATCCGATCGAATCCACCCAACCCAAGCGCACAGCCGCTTGCGCCACGTTCGGAAGAAAATCCTGCAAATAGCTATATGCGGTCCCCACTATAATAAGTCTTGGGAAATGTTGTTTCAGTTGGTGCACGACTTCCAATTGCCTCGCCACTCCAGTTACAGGATCTTCTGGCGGCTGATAACCGTCCGAGGGCGGATAAAACGCGGGCCGCTGGATGTGGGGACAATAATAAGGGCTCCCCGCCGTGACGTTCACGAGACAAATGCCCAACTCCTCCAACAAGGTGAAGAATCGCATCGTCTCCGTGAGATCCGGCTGCGTCGGATTGTTTTGGTTGACTCCAAACCCCCAACGATAAGGAATTAAATGCTGATGTTCCTCCGGAATCCCCGGGCCCGGCTTTCCCGGAGTCGAACGCGCTGGATCAGGCCGATAAGGAATCGCGTCGAATGCTGAAAGCCGCACTCCAATTTGCAGTTCTGGAGCAGTCGCGTGTATTCCTTGCACAACTTCCCTCAAGAATCGCGTGCGATTTTCGAAGCTTCCGCCGTACTTCCCTTCCCGCGTATACGCGCTGAGAAATTCGTGCCCTAGATAACCATGGCAATGTTTAATGTCCACAAAATCGAAGCCGAGATCGTTCGCCATGCCCGCGGCACGATGAAACTGCCCAATGATTTCTTCGATTTCTGCATCGGTGAGCAGTGGATAGTCCGGTGGCAGATTCAACCGGCGGTCCAAAATCGGGTGACGGTATAAAATGCGCGGCTGGGGGCGGCCTTTTTGATTTGGGCAGCTGTAACGGCCCGAATGCGTCAATTGCAGCCCAATCAAGAGACCGTCATCCGATCCCGAAACCTGGCGATGCTCTGCGATCAGAGCCGCCTTCAAACGTCCTAAACCTTCCTGCGTGTGAGAAGCCGCCAAAAGCTGATTCGGATTAGCGCGCCCTTCGTGACAAACGGCGACCGCTTCGCCGCCCCATATCAGTTTTGCGCCGCTGCGCCCGAATCGCTGCCATCGGCGGAGCGTATGTTCGCTGGGATTGCCATCCGGCGTTCCGTCCCAGCCTTCCATGGGATTAATCGTGAAGCGATTGCCAATCCTAATTCCTTCGCGAACGATTGGCTGCGCCAGAGGAGACTCTGGTCCGCGAATAAGTTCGGAATCGCATGGAATCGTTAAGCGCAGCGCGGCGAGATGTTCCCGAAAATGCGCGACGTCTCGAATGCTGCCCAAACGCAAGATTTCGATTGGGTTCATGCGGCTCCGCACAGGGAGAGTGAATTCTTATCCGCGGAATTCTCGCGCGTCAATGCTAGACATCGCACAAATCTACCGCTTGCCGCAGCGAAGTTAGCGGATCGCGCGATGGCACGAACTCGTGCGCCACGTACCCTTGGTAATTGGTTGCGGCGATTCCGCGCATCACGCCATCCCACTGCACTTCCTGCGTACCGTCGAGCTCATGCCGGCCCGGAACACCGCCAGTATGAAAATGGCCAATCCACTGGATGTTCTGCTGAATGGTGCGGACCAGGTCGCCTTCCATGATTTGCATGTGGTAGATGTCATACAGCAGTTTGACGTGGGGCGAGTTCACCGCTTGCACGACTTGCACTCCCCACGCCGTGTGGTCGCACATGTAATCTTTGTGGTCTACCTTACTGTTGAGAAGCTCGATGCAGATAGTGACGCCGTAATCTTCGCCAATCTTCTTAACGCGGTTGAGCCCAATAATGGTGTTTTTGGCGCCTTCTTCATCGGACATGCCTCCGCGGTTTCCGGAAAAAGTGATCACGTTGGGCACGCCCGCTTTCGCCGCTAGAGGAATGTATTTGCGAAAGCCTTCCTCGATTTTTGCATGGTTTTCGACGCGGTTCATGGCTTTGCCGATCTCGCCGCCGTCGGCGTAGCCCATGCTGCAAACCAAGCCATGACGCGCCGGCACGCCGTATTCATCCGGATTCAGCAGGTCGACGCCCTTCAAACCAATCTGTGCGCCGTAAGCGCAGAGCTCGTCGAGTTCAATCCCCTTGTAGCACCATCGTGAAACCGATTGCTTGATATGACCCTTGCGCTGGATCGGAGCCTTCTGCTCCTGCCAGGACAAGGATGGGATAGAAGCCACGGTGGCTCCGGAGATGGCACTCTTCAACATCGTGCGCCGCGATAGTTTAGTCATGAGAAATCACCCAGAGTGTACCGGAGAACGCCGAATCAGGGCGAGCGCAGTTTTCGGTTCTTCCGCCAAGACAATCGCTTTCCAGTAGTTTCCCCATTTCACGCGATGAAGCGTTTAACCAATGTTGCCGCCAGATTTTGGCCATTCCTCTCTCCTCCTCTTTGTTTCTCGAAATGATCAGGTCATCCAGGAAATCAGTTTTTGAAGATCCGCCGGCGTGGTCGACTCGGTTCCCCGTGGCATCGAAGGTCCGATGGCCACCGCTTCGTTGTGATTCTCAAACCACACCAGAAACGAAGATTGCTCCGATCCCGTCAGCCGTTGCTGATTCAACCAGTTGTAATATGCTCCGATATCCGCATCGACCAGCGACCCCATCGGATCAAGTTCCGCGCGGACTTCCGTTCCAGAGAGCATCTCATTCATCGGCTTCTGCCGCTGCCGCGGGGCGAAGCGGACCAGCAGCGTGAGTGGCTGCGCGCGCCGTAGCGCTTCGCGGGCCGCCCATTGCGCAAAAGTCGTGCTGAAAATCTGTGTCCCCGATCCCTCCGTTAATAGCTTGAGTTGAAACCGATCCAACACCGCGTCTCCCGGCTTGCCCGCATTCTGAGCCGTCCACGCACCTGACCCAAGATCAGAAGGACGCATCTGCGCCAGCAACGATCGTAGTGTCTCTGGACCCATGCCAGGCCGTTCAATCTCCACGCGTATTTTGCTCGATACAGCCGCTCGCACCGGCTCCAACACATGATAGGAAACGCACGTAATCGCAGGGTCGTGATCCGCTTCTTGCCCGCCGTCAATGTACCAGTGGCCATAGGCGGCAGGATGCGCTTTGGCACGAGCGTCCAACGCCTCCAATATCTGCTTCAGCCCATTTTCTGGCTGGACGCGGCTGAAGTACACGCCGTGCGGACGCAGTTTGCGAAACAGGGGCTCTCCGGTTGTAGTAGCCCCCTGCCCAATAACGGTAATCCCCAGCCTGGGCATCGCAGGCGGCTCCGACGGCAAAGCGACCTGCAAACGCTCCGCGTAGGCGAGTGCCGCCAGGCGAAAAGCGTCCAGTTGGTGCGTAGTCCAAAGATATGCGGAGAGCTGCTCAACAAACTGCGCCGGCGCATTTACCCAATCGGATTGTTCGAGAGTCGAGGAAAGACGGATTTGCGCAAATCCTTTAAACCAGTCCTTCGTCTGTTCCGGCGAAAGCGCACTCAGATTCGCCAGTTCTCTTTCGAGCGATTTGCGTTCCGCGGGGAATTTGAAATCGTAGTCGATCACCTCTCGCAACAAGCTCGGCAAAAAACTCAACGGCAGCCGTTGCAACGCAGCGAGATCATTCGTAACTAATTTTCGTGCTTCCGGAGGGTAGCCGGTGAATTGCTCGGGTTTTAGGTCGGCGGGCAGCATGGAGTTACGCAAGCTCGACGATGGGTTTGCCCTGCGCTAACGATGCATTAAACCCAAGGATCGATCCGATCGACGGCACAAGATCGGTGGAATCCAGCGCGCGATCGATAACGACACCTTCGCGAACGCCCGCTCCCATCGCCATCATCCACGTCGTGCGAGAAAGTGTATCGCCAGTGCGGTGATGCTGAAATCCGTTGCCACCGGAATCTTCATCGGAGTCTCTGCCAAAATCCGGCAATATGAAAAGGGTCGTGTTGCCGGCGTACTCTGGCTCGGTCTGGATCGTTTTCCAAAGCTCAGCGCAAAGTCGATCCGTGCGGCGAATGCCTTCGATATAGAGCGAATACGCGCCTGCATGCGCGATGTCGATGTCGTGCAGAGTGATCCACAAAAGGCTGGGAGCGAGCTGCTGCATCAGCTGGCGCGTGATGTAGACGGAGAGTTCATCGGGACTCGAAAGAGTTCGCGCATGCTTTTTGAAGTCGTCCACGGAGAGCTTCAAAAGTTTCTGCAACTGTTGCAATTCAAATTCGCTGCCACCGAGTTCCGGCGTATAAAACGGCGTCTCGTAGTTGTCGCGCAATAAATGTTCGTAATCCGCACCGCCTGAAGTTGCTGCGGTCAAAAGATGTTTTGGCAAAATAACACCGGCGCCAAAACCTGGACCGTAGGAGCGATTATTGCTCTCCCCAATGCGATTGAAGCCATTGCTCGGTGCAACCACCCACGCGTCGGACGCGGGACGCTTCAGATCTTTCCGAAAATATTCAAACACTGTCGGGTGTTCCGGGGGGAGTGACGCAAAGTTGTTTACGGTCTCATAGACGCCGGTGGCCAGACTTGCTGTCGCCACATAATGCCCGAGGATTCCACGATTAATGACCTGCGTGAAAAAAGTGGATTGCGGAATCAGTTCCCGCATCAGATGCGGAATATTTTCTTGGCCTTCCGGCGCAAACGTTTCCTGGTCGCGTGCTCCGCCGCCGAACGTTATGACAACCACTTTCCTTCTCTTTTGAGGAACTCCGGCCCCGGCGAGCAGTTCGGATGCGAGCAGGCCGCTACCCAGGGTGACCCCTGCGGCGCTGCGCAAGAACTCCCGGCGGGTAAAGGCTAGTTGCCTGGCAATTTCCCGGGGATTAGATCCTGTATCTCCCGTCCTTAGCCTCGAAAGGCCGCCCAAATTCCGCTTCGTTTTGGAGTGAGTTGACATGTGGTAGGTCATTGTAAACGCAATGCTTAGCGTAAACTACGCCGTGCCTCCATTGAAGTCAAGCATTGGCACGAAGTTCTCTCGCCGAGGGTCGTCCTTCCTCTTGTGGCTACTTGGGCCCCTCTGCAAACAAGCATCGTATTCAACCAACCGGTTGAATACGAGGACGCCCGATTCCCCTATACCAGCCCGATATGAACAGCCGGGGCAATCATGGCTTGCCAGACGGATTGTCCTTCGCCGCAAAGACAAATTGACGAATCTCCGCCCTTTGTTTCTCGATATCGGCCAAATGCTGTTCTCGGATTTTCTGATAGATCTCGATCTGCTCCTGCGCGGGCCCTTTCTGCCCAGTGCGAACATACGCCTGCCCCAAGCGGTAGTGAGCGTCGCCAAGATCAGGATCGAGTTCCAGAGCCCGCACGTATTCTGGAATGGCTTCGGAGTACTTGCTCTGGTCGGAATAAAGATTTCCCAGCTGCAGATGCGACTCAGCAAGCTTGGGATCGAGCTCGATGGAACTCTTGAGCAATGCCTCGATTTGATGGAGGTCTAGGGTCGGGTCCTGCGCTCTCTTTCCCTTCCAGAGACTCATCGCGTAGTAGTAGAGGGCTTGGCCATTTCGTGGCTGCAGCTCGGAGTAACGGCGAAATCGCTGGATGACTTCACCGGCCTGCCCCGGTGAACTGTCGTAAGCCCGAGACAGAAATAGATAACAACTTGGATCCGAAGGGTTTAGATCAGCGGCGCGGAGCAGCGATTTGACGGCCTCGTCATAATTTCCATGCGCGTAAAGAGCCATCCCCAGGCCGATTGCCATTCGCTGCGACGTTGGATAGCGATGGGCAGCGTCCTGAAAGACTTCGATCGATGGTCCGAGTGTGCGGTGAAGCAGAAGCTCGCTGCCCCAATCGAACAGATTGCTCTCACTAGGGTCTGCGTGAGCGGCGAGTTCGTATTCGTTGGCGGCTGGAACGAACTTTCCATCCTTTTCTTCCACCTCGCCAAGAAGGTTGTGGAGTTCAGCGGTGTTCTTTAGTTTCAGGAGCTCCTGAATCTGCCGCCGAGCGTCGGCGAGTCGCCCTGAGACAAGGTAGGCGAGAGAGAGGTCGTATCCATTGTCATAGGAGGATGGCTCAATCCGCTGGGCGCGCTCAAGATAGGGCACGGCTTCGGCGATTTTCTCGGATTGCACGTAGAACTCGCCGAGGTTGTGATTGGTGTCAAAGTTTTGCGGCTCGAGCTCGGCGGCCTTTCTAAATTGGTCTCCAGCACCCTCTAGCTTTCCCAGACGGACGAGGTTGGCGGCAAGATTGGTCCGCGCGGGGGCAGAACGAGGGTTCAGCCGCGCGGCTTTCTCAAGATGGACATTCGCATTGGCGTCCTGGGACTGAGCCGAGTACACCAAGCCCAGAAGTTCATGAACCTCAAAGCTTTCCGGGACCAGCTTGAGCAGCGCCTCCAGCTTAGCGGCAGCTTCGGTGTAGTGCCCCGAGTCATATTGAGCGACCGCCGATTGGAACTCATGATCGAAGCGATGGTCCTGGTTGGCCTGTGCCATCACCGCGGACGCGCACGCTAAGAGAAGTAGAAGAACAGGTCTTGTACAGCGGCTTCCGATGAACACGGCAGTCCTAGGTTATCACCGCATCATGAGACGGGAAAAGTGCGAGAAAAAAAGGGTTCCCCGCAGAGCGCCCTCGACGAGCACTCTGCGGGGAGGTGTGTGGCAAATTTAGAAGTACAGTTTCAAAGCGAACTGGATTTGCCGCGGATCGTAGGGAGCATCGCGCGTGGAACCAATTTCGCCGAAGGTTGAACTGTTGAAGTTGCCCGATCCGGAGATCGCGACTACGCCATTGCCGCCGAAATTCGGAGCGTTGAAGTTCGGGTGGTTGGCTATGTTGAATATCTCAGCACGGAATTGCAGGCGGAATCGTTCGTTTAGAGGGATGTCCTTGAAGATTGAAAAGTCCAGTCTGTTGAATCCCGGTCCGGGCACCTGCGTGACGCCGCCGAGGCAGGCGGGGCTGTCACCCACAGTACAAGCAGCCGGCTGGGTGAACGCTCCCGGATTGCCATACCAACTCAGGAGGCCATTCGAGTCATTGTGAAGTCCGAGCTTCAATGGTTGTCCGGTAAAGAGAGCGCCGCAACCCAAGCCAGCTGCGGTAGCGCTGGGGCAGCCAATGCTGATCGGCTGGCCACCTTGGAAGGTGGAACTCCAGTTTATGCTCCAGCCGCCCACCACCTTATCCATAGCCCCGGAAGCGCCGGTCATGAAACGCTTGCCCTTACCGAAAGGCAGTTCGTACCCGCCGCTGAAGTGGAAAACATTGCGGATGTCGAAATCCGCCAAGCCATAGTCGAAAGCCATCCCGAGGCCAGGAACGGACGGCGCCCGGTAACCTGCCACACTCCCGCCATTTAGCAAGTCGCCAGCATCCGACATCGTCTTTGACCAAGTGTAGGTAAACAGGAAGTTTAGACCGTTTGCAAACCTCTGCTCCACTTTGGTCTGGAGCGAATGGTAAGCGCTCTCACCCGCGCTAGCCGCATAGCTCGAGCCCCGTCCGAAATCCGGGAACGGTATGAGAGACGCTGTAGACGTGCTGGGCGGCGCGATGCTGGTGACATTGTTGGAGTTTGGAAACGACTCCAGATGCCGGGCCAGTGAGGTCACATAGCCCGCTTGCAAGGACAACGAAGGCGTCAATTGATATTGGACGGTAAGATTGCCACCCATCGCATAAGGGGTGTCATAGTTAAACTGAATCCCGCGTAACGCCAGACCGTTGGCATTGACCAAAAGCGGGCTCAGTGGGTTGCAAGAAAATCCGGTTTCAAACGTTGCAACTCCGAGCGGCTGACCGCCCGCGGTTGGACAGCCCGCGAAGGAAGTGCCAGCGCTGATGGGGGATACGTCGTTATTGGAACTGTATTGGAAGTTGAACTGGAAAGGATAGTTTTCACCAAGATTCGGTGAAAACCCACGGTTTTCAAACCCATTGTAGAACATACCAAAACCGCCCCGAACAACGAGCTTCGGGGTCAACTGATAGGCGAAACCGACGCGGGGAGCCCAATTGTTATTCTGTGAGTGCCCAAGACCGGCGCCGTACGCATTCGTGCTTTCGCACAGAATATTGTCCGTCGTCAGCAAGTTAATAAAGCTAGCGGAGACGTCGACCCCTGGCTGGCACGAGGTAGAAGCAGGTAGTAAGTAAGCCGCCTGTCCGAACGGCCCACCCGCTGGGATAAAGTTGGCCTGGTGGGAATGGTGTTCGAAGACCAAGCCGAAGAAATCGTACCTAATCCCGAGGTTCACTGTCAGTTTGCGGGTGATCTTCCAGTCGTCGTTAAAATACCCACCGTAGTAGTTCTTCCCATTGTCCGTGAGAGAGATGTTGGACAAATCCACGGCGCTTGCGCCGCCGACGAAGTCGACTCCGCCAGCCACAGTCGATGCGATCGGCGAGAGGAGGAAGTCCGCACGTCCGGTGTTTCCTGTGTCGATCGTGGGTATTTCGGTGTAGTCGCCGTTGTAATCAAATTCGCCGCGCGACCAGGGCGGCTGCAACGTCGAAAACTTGACGTGCTGCCACTCAATTCCCATCTTAAACGTATGCTTGCCGTAGATCTTTGTGACACTGTCGGTCAGCTGGAACGTAGAGCTGACTTCGTCCGAGGGCAAGAAGGCGTTACTTCCCAGTGTCGCCAAGCCGTTGATTCCAAAGGCGGGAAGTCCACCGTTCAAAGCTTCTTGGGGGACGCCCTGAATGCCAAACTGCGAAGGGATGTCGGTCAGATCGTTGGCGGAAGGCGAAACACGCGTGGTGTGTAGGTAATTGAACCCAGCGCGAACCTCGTTAATCAAGGTCGGAGAAAAAGTGTGCGTATAGCCAATCGCGGTTTGTTCGGCGATGGCAGTTTGATCTCCCTGCTGGAAGCCGCCGCCGTCTGCTACGCCTCCGAAAATGCCGGGAATGAATTGTGGATCGTCCACCAAGCTGAACCGGAAGAACAATTGATTTTTCTCGTTAAAGTTGACGTCCATTCGTGTGTCGAACGAGTTGCTGTGTTCATACAGCTTTGGTGAATTCGCGTAGTTGGAGAAGAGCGAACCCACCGCATTAGTTGTGGGGTTGGGATACAAGTTCAATAGATTAATGGCGTTTTGATCCAGTCGGCCAGCAGGAATTATGTTCAAGCCGCAAGCCGCAACTGTGTACGTGAAACCGGCGGGCTCATTGGCGCAAGTGCCAAAGGGATCGCGAACGAACACGCCAGGGGAAATCTGTCGCGTGGTCGCAGGATCCAGGATGGTACCGAGAGGCATCGTGCGGCCCAGGGCGTCTGTAGGGCAGGGTGGCAGACTGTTGACGGGCTGAGCGATGCTGCTGCAGGGTTGGGCGGCGATGAGATCCTGGAAGTTGGTGTAACCGCTGGCCCGCTCCGCTGTGCTGGGAACCGCACCGCTCAAAATCGTTCCTTGCACCCGGCGCAAGGCCTGGTAGTCGCCGAAGAGAAACACCTTATTCTTGCCGTTAAACACTTTCGGGATGTAGAGAGGCCCGCCAGCCGTGAAGCCGAATTGGTTCTGTTGCAAATCGCCCTTTGGCACCTGATGCTGATTTTCAAAGAAGTCGGCGGCATCGAGATGGTCGTTCCGGAAGAATTCCCATACATCGCCATGGAATTCGTTTGTACCGGACTTGATGGTGGCATTGAGTACTGCGGCGCCGGAGCGGCCAAACTCCGCGCTAAAATCCGAAGTTTGGACCTTAAATTCTTCGACAGCATCGACCGGTGGAAGAACGACGAAGTTGGTGCCGTTGAGGAAGTCTACGGTGTCTGAGTTGTTGTCAATGCCATCCAGCAAGTAATTGTTCTGAGCGGCGCGGAGGCCATTGGCAGTGAAGGCGCCGCTTGCGGCGTTGCCGCGGGTGTCCGCTTGCGGCGAGTTGACGCCAGCAGAAAGCTGCGCCAAGAAGGTAAAATTCCGGCCATTGAGGGGAAGATCGTTGACGCTCTTCGAATCGATGACTTGGCCCACGGAAGCGTCCTGGGATTGCAGCACGGGAGCAGCGGCAGTGACCTCGACGGTGGTAGTCACGTTGCCCGGTTTCAAGGTGAAATCCGCGACGACGTTCTCACCGACGTTGACCGGAAGGTGGGGCCGCGAGATCGTTTCGAAGCCTTGAAACGTGACGGTAAGCTTATAGTTGCCGATTCTTACTGGCGTGAACTTGTACCCACCATCATTCCCCGTGGTGGTCGAAAGGGCCGCGTTAGTCCCTTCGTTGGTGAGAGTGACGGTGGCGCCGTGGACTGCCGAACCCGAGGCATCGGTTACGGTACCCAGGATGGCGCCGGCATCCACTTGAGCGCGAAGAGGCGTTACGCACAAGAGCATAAGCACAAATGCGGCGGTGATTCCCAGGAATGCCCGCCCGATCAATTTTGAACCAGCCATTCGCTTCATGAACTTCCTCCTCGGCACCCGCACGGTGCCGTTTTTCGCGCAGTTCGAACCGGCGAGAGTCATCTAATGTCGAATGCCCGCCAGGCCATGCCGTTAATGGGTCTAACAGCAGGCCACTGGATTTGAGCACCAAATCAAATCCATCGAGCTAAAAGCCCTCTGCCTCGCGTCTCGAACGTCAGTTAATTGGACAAACCCAAAGCACTGGAATGGATGCATAGCGCACAACCCCAATCAAGCGACCGCAACGCACTTAACCGCTTAACCCTGCTAATATCACCATATTTTGCGTAGTGTCAAGCACTTTTTTTGCTTTATACTCTGTGCAGCGGGCGGATTTCCGATAATCGACGTTCTGGAGTAACTTCGCAATTGGTCGAGGAAAGCGAAATGCAAGCGTTATGGGACTAACGATTCGTGATGTCGCTAAGGCCGCAGGTGTGTCCACCGCGACGGTTTCCAACGTCTTGAACAAGACTGGAAAAGTGGGCCCGCGCACGAACCGGCTGGTGCTCTTGACGGTGAAACGCCTCGGTTATTTTCCAAACGCACACGCGCGTCATCTGGCTTCGCGCGACAGCCGCACGTTGGGAATTATTGTGTCGGACATCGTGAACCCCTTCTTTCCCGAGGTCATCAAGAGTTTCGAGACGCGCGCGAGAGAGCTCGGTTACGACGCCATCCTAAGCGATACGAATTATGATCCGCGTAGAACGCGCGAAGCTGCGGAGCGCATGATGGAGCACAATGTGCGCGGCGTGGCGATCATGACGTCCGAGATCAGTTCACAACTTATCCAGGAACTGGAACGTAGAAGGATCGCCGTCACTTTCCTGGACCTTGCGCCTGTTCGCGGCTACGTCAGCAAGCTGCGAATCGATTATTTTTCGGGCATCAAGCAAATTGTGGACTATCTCCACAGGTCCGGTCACCGACGAATTGCGTTTATCGCCGGACGTCCGAAGCTCAAGTCCAACCTCGCCCGCCTGGAGGCTTACGAAAGTTGCATGCGGGATTTGGGAATGGAACCTGGACCGGTCGTGCACGGGGACTTGCGCTACGAGGGTGGCTTGGCGGCCGGCTTGCATATCGCAAAATTATCTCCCAGACCCACTGCGGTGATGGCCGTCAACGATCTCACGGCCGTTGGTGTCATTAAGGGGTTATTGAAAGGCGGCTGCCGCGTGCCGGAGGATATTTCGGTTACGGGATTTGACAACACTCGTCTGGCCGAGTACAGCAACCCCTCGCTGACCACCGTGGACATCCACCGGGATATGCTGGGGCAAATGGCGGCCGACGCTTTGCATGAACTCTCCTGCTCCGCCAATCCTCAGGGCAGGGAGTACCACATTCCCGCGGAGCTTATCTTGCGAGATTCTTCTGGGCCCGCTCCCGCTGAAAAGTCCTGACTGAAACCCTGGCACTTTGCGGCTTGCACCAGTCCGCCAACGGAGTGAAGCGGCTGGCGCGGCGGTGACGTTGCGGTATTCTTTAGAACAGCTTCTTCTCGATGCTAGCATTCGAAAGCCGAGCGGCTGCGGCGGGGACAGTCAAGAATGGCGCGTCAAAAAGACGAAGACCACGCTTTTTCACGGCGCACCTTCCTGAAGCAGATGCGGTGGGCGCCGGTGCTTTTCATGCCCGCACCTCTCCATTCATCACCGTTCCGGCCGTTACTTGCCGAAACTCCGGGCAATCGCAGCCCTGCTTTCGACTTCGCTGATTATCGCGTGACGCCCCACTATCAGGCGAAGTCTCCGTTGGACGATGTTCTACGCAGAGTCGCTCCCGGCATGGATGAATACATCACGGAAAAGTACGCGTTTGAAATCATGCAGCTTCTTAACGAATGGGGCCGCGCTCTCAAGGAAGCGCCTCCGGCTCTAAGTATCTTGGCGAAATTTGTGCACGCTTCACTCGAAGCCTGCTCATTGGTTCCCGTTCAACAGACCGCTCTGCGCTCTGCGTATGGGATCGACTTCACTCGAAGAAAATTTGCAACCGGCGCTGCATTGGGTGGCGAGCGATTTCTTCAAGAGATGAAGAGCTACCTCGCGTCCATGTCGCGCGTCGAGACGGCAGAATTCGAGATTACGGGGATCGAGGAAATTGCCAACTTGACGGCATCGGTAAGCGCCGACATTCGGTATGACCTTGTCGGCACCGGAACCGATGCAGCGCGAGAGCAACGCGTTGGACACTGGGTGACTCGGTGGACGCGCGATGCGGCAAACGGATGGCGCGTGCTGCATTGGGAAGCGACCGAGGAAACCTTCAGTCGTGCACGCGCGCCGATATTCGTTGACGTTACTTCCCAGGCGCTCGGCCAAACCGAATCGTACAAAAAACAGATGCTTCACGGAGTGGATTATTGGCGCACCGTTTTGGACGGCGCGTGCGGCGTCGACATTTACGGGAACAACGGCTTGGCAGCGGGAGACATCGACAACGATGGATTGGACGATTTGTACGTCTGCCAGCCTTCGGGACTTCCGAACCGGCTCTATCACAATCGTGGGGATGGAACCTTCGAGGATGTTACGGAGAAAGCTGGTGTGGGTGTGCTGGACGGTACGGCCTGCGCTCTGTTCGCGGATTTTGAAAACAAGGGACTGCAGGACCTTTTGGTGGTTGGAGGCAGCGGGCCGTTGCTCTTCCTGAATCAAGGGAACGGGAAATTCTTGCTGAAACGCGATGCGTTCCAGTTTGCGCGCCCTCCGCAGGGAACTTTTGCGCACGCTGCTGTTGCGGACTACGACCGCGACGGGCGCCTCGACATTTATTTCTGCCTGTACAGCTACTACCTGGGTCTGGATCAGTATCACTACCCGGCGCCCTATTTTGACGCGCGCAATGGGCCTCCCAATTTCCTGCTTCACAACGAAGGCAACGCCACATTTCAAGATCGTACAGAGGCGGCTGGTTTAAACGCGGAAAACGACCGCTATAGCTTCGCGTGCGCCTGGGGCGACTACAACGGCCACGGCGCGCCCGACTTGTACGTGGCCAACGACTTCGGGCGAAATAATCTTTACCACAACAATGGCGACGGAAAATTCACGGTGGTCTCCACGGAAGCGGGTGTGGAGGATGTCGGCGCTGGGATGAGCGCAAGCTGGTTCGATTTCGACAATGATGGCAACCAGGATGTGTATGTTTCAAACATGTGGTCCTCCGCAGGCATGCGAGTTTCCGAACAAAAAAGTTTTCATGAAAAAGATCCGGAGACGATTCGCGCGCTTTATCGCCAGCACGCGCGAGGCAATTCGCTGTACCGAAATCTTGGGAATGGGAAGTTTCAAAACGTAAGCCAGGCAGCGGGAGTGGATGTGGGGCGCTGGGCGTGGTCCTCGGACGCTTGGGACTTTGATCACGACGGTTACCCGGATCTGTACATCGCCAATGGTTATATTTCGGGGGCACCGATTTCGGGACTGAAGGGTTCTGGACCTGAGACTTCAGGGCGCGACGTTGTTGACGTGTCGAGTTTCTTCTGGCGGCAGGTCGTTGCGAATTCGCCTCAGAGTCCGTCGCCGTCGCCGAATTACGAGCTGGGGTGGAACGCGATCAATGAGTTGATCCGCTCGGACGCTTCCTGGAACGGTTACGAACGAAACGTTTTCTACACGAACAATCACGATGGGACGTTTTCTGATATTTCGGGAACTTGTGGGTTGGATTTTCCGGACGACAGCAGGTCCTTCGTGCTCGCCGATTTGGACCGTGACGGGCGTTTGGAAGTTGTACTCAAAAACAGGAATGCGCCGCAACTTCGGATTTTGCGCAACGCGATGAAGGAGATTGGCAACTCGATCGCAATCCGTTTGCGCGGAACAAAAAGCAACCGCGATGCGATCGGGGCCGCGGTAACAGTCGAAGCCGAAGAGCACAAGCAGACCAAGTACCTGCAAGCCGGTTCCGGATTCCTATCTCAGCACTCCAAGGAGATTTTCTTTGGAGTGGGAAAAACCGAAGGAAGCGTCCGCGCGACGATTCGATGGCCCAGCGGGCTCACTCAGGTTTTTGAGCATCTGCCCGTAAACCGTCGCATCGAAGTCGAGGAAGGCTCTGAGAATTTCGCGGTGAAGCCGTTTGGTTTTGCAGCTGCGGCCTACGCTCACGCCGGCGAAACTCAACAGTCTGAGGCGTTGCCGGCGTCCGTCGAGACATGGCTCATCGAGCCTTTGAGCGCGCCGGAATTTTCTTTGCCCGACCTAACGGGCAATCTGCGCAAGCTTTCGTCATTCCAGGGCGGCTTCGTGCTGCTCCATTTTTGGACAACGGCTTCGCCGCTTTGTGACGAACAGTTGCGCGTTTTTCAAAAACATCAATCCGCTTTCGCAGCAAGCGGGCTTCGCGTTTTGGGCATCAATGTTGATGACTCTAGCGATATCGCCGGGGCACGCTCCGCCGTCGCCAAGGAAGGAATTTCCTTCCCAATTCTGCTTGCCACGCAAGATGTGGCCGGCATCTACAATATTGTTTATCGCTACCTGTTTGATCGTCGCAGAGATCTTGGTCTGCCGACATCTTTTCTCGTCGATGCGGAAGGAATGATCGTCAAGGTCTATCAAGGGCTGGTGAATCCCGAACACATAGCAGAAGACATAAAATCCGTTCCGGGAACCGCCGCCGCTCGTGTGCGGAAGGCGCTGCCATTTGAAGGGACGCTCTATCAAGACGAATTTCAGCGCAACGACTTCACTTATGGTGTCGCGATGTTTCAGCGCGGCTATCTCGAACAAGCTGCGGCGTCTTTCGAACAGGTGATTACGGCCAAGCCACAAGAGCCGGAAGCTTATTACAATTTGGGAACGCTCTACCTCCGGAAAAATGCTCTACCGGACGCGCGGCGGTACCTCGGACAGGCTGTGAAGCTCCGTCCAGATTATCCAGAAGCATGGAACAATCTTGGAATGATCGCTGCCCAGCAAGGCCTGCCAGAAGAGGCCGTCCGCAACTTCCAGCAATCCCTGTCGCTGCGGCCTGGCTATGTCACTGCGCTGCTGAACCTCGGAAATTTTTATCGGCGGCAGGGAGCAGGGGAAGAAGCGGAAAAACTGCTGAATCGCGCGCTGGAACTGGAACCGAATAATCCAGAGACAAACTACAGCTTGGGAATGCTCTACGCGCGGCAAGATCAACTCCCTCGTGCCTCAACTTTTTTGGAAAAGGCCGTGACCCTACGCCCGGACTATCCCGATGCGCTCAACAATCTGGGAGTTCTCTTTGTCCGTCAACAGAACTATCCTGAAGCAAAAGAAAAATTCGAGACTTGTATTCGCGTGGCACCTGGCTTTGATCAGGCCTATCTCAATCTCGCCCGTCTCTACGTCGTTTTGAACGACAAAGACAAGGCCAGAGAGGTTTTGCTCGCGCTACTGCGCCAGCAACCGGAGCACAAATTGGCTCAGCAGGCGCTGGGGATGCTAAATTGACTTTTCACCTGCTGCGCTGCCACGCCCTCGGGGGGAACTTGCGAAATGGTTAGCGGCGCATCTTTTCGGAGCCCGTTCAAGAGCGCCTGCAGCCGTCCTTGGCTTTGCCGAGTTTTTGCACTGTTAGTGATTTTCTTTTCCGCGAATGGATTCGCGCAGCAAACCATTCCTAGCAACAGCAACGCTCGGCAACCTTCGAAAGTGTCGCCGCTTCTTCAGGAAGCGGAAGAATTGCTTCGCCAGGGTTCCATCACCGAAGCCAAACTTAAAATACAGGCAGAGCTTCAGCAGAATCCTTCCAATGCTGAGGGCTACAATCTCTTGGGAATTGCCTTCAGCGACGAAAAGGATTATGCAAATGCTTTGCAGTCCTTCCAGCACGCACTGAAGCTCGATCCCAACTCCAACTGGACGCGTAACAACCTCGGCATTCTCTACGTCGCACAGGAAAAGTTCGATCTAGCGGAGAAGGAATTTGCGATGGTTTTGCGCCAAGACCCCGGCAATCGCGATGCCAACTACAGCTTGGGCCTGGTCCTCCTAGCCAAGAATTTACCCGCGCAAGCCATACCTCACTTTCAGCGAGTCCACCCTCAGGACACGGAAACACGATCCAATTTAATCCGCGCTTACCTTCGCGCCGGCAGAACGGCCGAAGGTCTGAAGCTGGCCACGGAGTTTTCCACCCAAAGTAAAGACGACGCGAAGTCGCATTTCGCTCTCGGCGTGTTGCTTGCCTCGGAAAAACAATACAAGTCTGCTCAGCTGGAACTGGAAAAGGCCAACGCGCTACAGCCCGAAACACTGGAGATTCTGTATGCCCTTGGACAGGCTTACCTACGGAGCGGGGATTACGCGAAAGCGGAACTGATCTTGAATCGAGCGGTGAAATTAAAACCCGATTCGCCCGAAACGCTTTACCTTTTGGCACAGGTGTATCAGAAGCAGAACCGGTCCGTGGATGCTCTGGATTTACTGGTGCGGGCCCATAAGCTTGCACCTGAGAACACCGACATCATTTTTCTTTTGGCGCGTGTAAGCATGAGCCAGAACTATTACGAAGACGCAATCCCTCTTTTGGAATCGGGCGTGAAACTGGCTCCACAACGAGCGGATCTCCACGCCGCCCTCGGCGAGAGCTATTTCAAGACAGAAAAAACGGAAAAGGCCATTGCGGAGTTCCAAAAACTGATCGAGCTCGAACCCACGGCGCAGTCTTATGCTTTCGTGGGGATTTCTTACCGACGGCTGGGACGATTCGATAAAGCGCGCGACTACTTTGAGGCCGGGCTCAAGCGGGATCCTCACAACGCGTCCTGCTTGTTCAATCTCGGATACATCGAAGAACGGCAGGGCCATCCGGCGCGCGCGGAAGAATTTTACCAGCAGGCGCTCCGGTCCAACTCCGATTTTTCCGAAGCCCTGCTGCAACTGGCCGATCTGCGCATCGCGAGCAAAAGATTCGAAGAGGCCGCAGTTCTTCTGAGGCGGTACGTCAAGGTAAGCCGGGATCCCGCTTCCGGATACTACAAGCTCGCGATGGTAGAGAAAAATCTTCATCAGACGGAAGCATCGCAGCGAGACCTGGATGTATTTCAAACGCTCTCAAAGGATTCCGCCTCCGGTCCGCAGCCTTATCAGCACATCTTTGACTACGTTGACGAACGCTCCAATCTTTCTCGCGAGGCACGGACTCAACAGGACCTCACCAATCTGACCGAACAGTTGCAGAAAAATCCGGACCATCCCCAAGGACTCTACCTCCTAGCCCAGACTTATCTGGAACTTAGGAAACCTGCAGAAGCCCGCGCAACTATCGCCCAACTTGATCAGATCAGTGCGGGTGACTTTCGAACTCAGGCCGGAGTGGGTGTGCTCCTGGCGCGTTATCGTTTATACGATGAAGCTATCCAACATTTTCAGACGGCTTTGACCGCGAATCCCGGCCTGGACGACGTGAAATTCGATCTTGCCGATGCCTACTTCCGAAAAGGCGACTATACGCAGGCGCTTGCCGCCGCCAACCAAGTTTCAGCTGCGGGCCAGCAGGACGATGCTTTCCTCTCTTTGCTCGGTGACGTTTACGCGCATCTAGGCGACGCGGGCCGGGCAACGCAGATTTTTTTGGACGCGATAAACCGGAATCCGGATAACGATCAGTATTATCTATCGCTCGCGCTGGTCGAACTCCGCGAGAAAAATATTGAAGGCGCGCGCGAAACGTTGCAAAAAGGCCTGGCGCGAATCCCTAGCTCCGGAAAAATATTTTGGGGTTTGGGAATTGTTTCTGTCCTCGACGGCAAGACTCCACAAGCCGAAGAAGATTTCGTTCGCGCCGTGGAGCTGCTGCCGGAGTGGCCCGGTAGTTATTCCACGCTGGGATTTTTTTATTATCAGACGGGAGAAATCGGGAAGGCCCGGGAAGTTCTGAACCGCTTCAAAGGCAGCAACGCCGCCGGCGGCCTGGACATAAATCGCATCGAGGAAGCACTGTCGCGAGCACCAAAGATGCCCTCTACGATTCGCGAACCTATGCCGATGGCCGCCAGAGCCCAATTGCTTCAGTTGGCGCTTTCGCTCGCCGACCGGACGCTTTGATCCGCGCGAGGGCAAACTCGCGGTTGAACGCGCAGATGGCCGGGGCTAGAATGCGTGAAGCGCTCCAACGTTTGAAAATGTTGAGGTGAAATCGCCGAGAGCTTCTTTATTGCATTGCTGATGCAACGGGCACCGTCGAGATAACCTTGGAATGGGTAAAAATCTGGAGACAAGCAGGCGGCGGTTTCTCCTAAGCATGTGCGGCGCAATTATGGCGCTAAGCGCGGTTGCTAGCGTGGCCCTGCATGAGAAGGCCCTCGCAGGGCAAACTCCAAATACGAATTCGCAAGACTCTCGCATCACCGTCCGCTACACCGATGTCCGCAAAGAAGCCGGAATCACTTTTCTTCAAGACTCGACACAGACCGACGAAAAATATTATCTCGAGACCATGGGCACCGGCGTCGCTTGGCTCGACTACAACCAAGATGGCTTAATGGATCTCTTCTTCGTGCAATCCGGCGAAACGGCGGCGTACAAACCAGCGCATCCCTTGCGTTCGGCGCTTTACCGCAACAATGGCGACGGCACCTTTACTGATGTCACTGAAAAAGCTGGGCTCGGCGGCGCGGGACATTACGGGCAGGGTGTCGCTGTGGGAGACTTCGACAACGATGGCTATCCCGATCTTTACGTCACGGGCTATGGCCGCGCGATTCTCTATCACAACAACGGTGACGGCACATTCACCGATGTCACCGCAAAAGCCGGCGTAGCCGATGAAGGCGGATGGTCTACAAGCGCTGGATGGTTTGACTATGACAAGGACGGCTGGCTAGATCTCTTGGTCACCAATTACATCGAGTGGGCGCCGAAAACGAATCTGTGGTGCGGTGAACGCCGGCCCGGCTATCGTTCCTACTGCAATCCGAATAACTACAAGGGACAGAAAACCAAGCTCTACCATAACAATCACGACGGCACTTTCACCGACGTGAGCGATGCATCCGGCGTCGGCAAACCCGAATCGAAAGGCATGGGTGTGGTTCTTGCGGATTTCAACGGTGACGGCTGGCCGGACATCGCCATCGCTAACGACACCTGGCCCAACTTTCTTTTCCTCAACAAGCACGACGGAACTTTTCAGGATGTTTCGCTCGTTTCCGGCCTGGCCGCCAGCGAAGACGGACGTTATGAAGCAGGCATGGGCATTGATGCCGCCGACGTGGATGGCGACGGCTGGCTGGATGTCTACATCACCCATCTGGATTTCGAATTGAATCGTCTCTACCATAACAATCACGATGGAACTTTCGACGACTACACGTATCGCTCTGGGATTGGAAACAAGGCCATCCATTTGAGCGGCGTTTCGATGAAATTTCTGGATTACGATAACGACGGCTGGAACGATATCGTTCAATTAAACGGGGCCATGCTGGACAACGTTACGCTCTACCACGGCGAAGTCTCCTACAAAGAGCCTTTGCTCATGTTTCACAATTTGGGAAAGGGCCAGTTCGAAAAGATTTCCGACAATATGCTCGGTCCTGATTTCTCCCGTCCCATTGCGGGACGCGGCATCGCTACCGCTGACTACGACAATGACGGCGACATCGACATCGCCATCAACAATCGCGGCGATTATCCGGAGCTTCTGCGCAACGATGGCGGCAACCAAAATCACTGGCTGGAAGTTCTGTTGATCGGCACGCGTTCGAATCGGGATGGAATTGGCGCTTCGCTCAAGCTAACCTCCGAAGGATTCGTGCACGTCGAACAGTCCAAGGGCGGCATGAGCTACATGTCGGCAAGCGATCCAAGAATTTTCTTTGGTCTCGGCAAGCGCACGAAAATCGAATCTTTGGAAATTACTTGGCCCAGCGGACAGGTGGACAAGCTGACGAATCTCCAGGCCGATCGAATCATCGCGGTGAAGGAAGGCACAGGGATTGTTCCGCGTTCGTTCCCCAAAATAATGCCAAAGGTGGCGAGTCGATGAAGAATCCCTTCCGCCGCCGTTTTCTCGGTTCTTCTTCGATTCTTTTGGGCGGCGCGTTGCTGGATGCGCTTGCCAGCCCGCTCTGGAAATGGAAACGCTCCCTGCTCCTTGACGCAGCAGCTGAACCAATTCCTCAAGCGCCAAAACCGAGGGTTTCCAGCTCACCAGCAGCATCGCCAGTGGTGTACGTTGATGTTGCGAAGGAAGCCGGCCTGGTCTCCCCAAACGTCTGGGGTGGTGTCAATCAGAAAAAATATATCCTTGAAGCCAAGGGCAGCGGTCTGGCTTTTTTCGATTACGATCAAGACGGTTGGCTGGATATTTATTTAACGAACGGAACTCGGTTCAACACCGACTGGCCGCCCGGGAAAGCTCCCACATCTCATTTGTACAAAAATAACCGCGACGGAACTTTTACTGACGTCACGGAAAAGTCAGGTCTCTCGCGCACGGGCTGGCAGACCGGCGTCTGCGTCGGCGATTACGATAACGACGGCTGGGACGATCTCTTTTGCTGCTTCTGGGGACACAACATCCTGTTTCACAACAACGGTGACGGAACGTTTACGGACCTCACCCGCAAAGCCGGCGTTTACGATGAACAGATCCGCTGGGGCTCCGGCTGTACCTGGCTCGACTACGACCGCGACGGGCACCTCGATCTTTTCGTCTGCCACTACATAAAACTCGATCCTGAAAAAACGCCGTCGTCCGCCGAGCCCCCCGTTTGCCAGTGGAAGGGCATTCCCACAATGTGCGGCCCGCGCGGTCTTCCCGGCGACACCAACCTCCTTTATCACAACAATGGCGATGGAACTTTTACTGACGTCTCCCAGAAGTCGGGAATCTTAAAGCCTGGTCCGCGCTATTCAATCACGCCGGTCTCCTACGATTTCGACAACGACGGCTGGCCGGATATTTATGTGGCTGTCGATTCGCAGCCCAGCATTCTTTTCCACAACAACCACGACGGAACGTTCACGGACGTCGCGGTGATCGCCGGCTGCGCGTACAGCGAAAATGGCCACGAGCAATCCGGGATGGGCGTGGGCGTTGCCGATTACGACTGCGATGGCTGGTTCGACATTTTCAAGACGAATTTTGCCGACGACACGTGCAACCTCTACCACAACAACGGAGACGGCACCTTCAACGACGTCACGTTTGCCTCAGGAATAGGCGTCAACAATCAATACGTCGCCTGGGGCTGCGGATTTCTCGACTACGACAATGATGGCTGGCAGGATATCCTCCAGGTCAACGGACACGTATACCCGGAGATTGAAGGCCACGATACCGGCCAGACTTTCAAGAACCCGCGCCTCGTGTACAAAAATCTCGGCGATGGACGATTCAAGGATGTTTCATCCCAGATGGGCCCCGGCATCAGCGAGCATTTCTCGAGCCGGGGCGCCGCGTTTGGCGATTACGACAACGATGGCGACATCGATGCCGTGATCTTGAATATGAACGACTTGCCTTCGCTGCTTCGCAACGACGGGGGCAACAAACAGAACTGGATCAAAATAAAATTGCTCGGTACGGCGTGCAATCGCACCGCCATCGGCGCTCGCGTCCGCGTTGTGACCGGCAAGCATGCCCAGATGGATGAGGTCGCGAGCGGCACAAGCGTCATGTCGCAGAGCGACCTGCGCCTGCACTTCGGCCTTGGGAAAGCTCAAAAGGTGGATCTCATCGAAGTGAAGTGGCCGACGACACAGAAGTTGGAACGATTCACGGAGGTGATCGCCAACCAGATTCTTACTATTCGCGAAGGCAGCGGGATCGTTGCAGCTGTCAAACCCAAAACCAAATAGGCGAAACCGATAGCGAAATAGGTTGTTTCTTCTAGTTTTCTAGCGCGGCAGAGTGGCCGCAGGCTGGTCCTTCAGAATAATCAGGAACTGCCGGAGTTCGCGGCGTTGGCGTTCCGCTTCGGCGGCTTCTGCCTTCTCGGCCTGCTGATACGCTTGAAATTCTTCTTGCGCCTTCACCTTCTCACCGGTTCGCTGATAAGCGAGACCGAGCTGACGGTGAGCTTCGCCCAGCTGTGGATTTGTCTCAATCGCCCTCTTGTAATCGCGAATCGCTTGTTCGAAGTCGCCGCGTGCGAAGCGCACAATTCCAAGCTGAAGATAGGCTTCATCGAGCTTGGGGTCGATAGCTATTGATTTTTCGAGTAGCGCTTCGGCCTGTTTTATTCCCGCCGGGTTTTCAGAACCCTTTTCGCGCTTCCAAAGGCTGATCGCGTAATAGTAATTGGCCAGAGCATTCCCGGGCTGCTCCCGTGCAAACCGCGCCAGTTTCTGCTCGCTGCACGGCAGCGAGGCGGACGCTGTCTTTTCGATCTTGCCGAGAAAGAGATACGGGGTGGGGTCTGTAGGTTGCAAGTCGGACGCCTCGCACAAGCGACGGGCTGCTTCTTCCGAAGATCCATTCGAGTAGAGAGCTGCGCCGAGCCCCGTCAGCATCCTTGCCGATTTCGGATGCGCGGTGTACCCGCGCGTAAAAACTTCTACTGCCGGCTCAGCTGCTTTGTGCAGGAGTAACTCGGTGCCCCATTCGAAATAGTTCTGCTCGCTGGGATCCATGCGAGCAGCCTTTTCATACTCGCGCACCGCTTCCAGAGGATCGTTTAGCCGCTCGTCAAGCTCGCCCAATAGACGGTGTCCGTCAGCGTTATCTGTAACTGCAAGCGCCTTCTGCACTTGCTTGCGAGCCTCTGCGAAGTCTCCTTTTGAGCTATAAGCCAAAGCCGCTGCGTACTGCTTGGCCGAATTGTCCGCGCCCGCCGCTTCCGGCTGGGTGGATTTCAGTGTCAGCGTTTCCTTAGCAAGCGATTCGCTGGTCCTCGAGCTTGCCGCGGAGCCGTGCAAACCCAGATTGCTCCAATCGGTAACACCTGCAACGGTAAAATTCGGTTCGTCCTTGAATTCCATCGTTCCTGGCGCGGAATCAACGGACAGTGGCGACGCGGGTGAATCGGGATTTGTCGGCTGCAGCGTCAAGAGCACCAAATCTACGTGCTTTCTGTCTCCAAACGACAAAACTAGCAAGTCCATGACTGCGTCGCGCCACCCAGATTTTTTCACCCGCACGGTATATGTTCCAGGATGGCCCGCAGAAAGCATAAAGGCTCCGGCTGTATTTGTTTTCGTCTCGAACTTCGTTGAGTTGCCCTTTTCTTCAAGAAGCACAGTCGCAAGGGCTACCGGCTTGCCAGCAGTGTCCCGAATCGTGCCTTGAATTGTGGCGTCGCCGGAAAGTTGGGGAAGAGGGTCTTGCTCGAACGCTAGAGCGATCGAACTACTAATTAGTGTAGCGGCCACCACGGCGAGAACTGCACAGCATCGATAGTGAGCTCTTCGAAACGACGGCCACAATGTCTGCAAAAAGTTCATCATTCGGGTAGATTTCAGTCGTCTGCGCACGGGGTCGTGCCCGTTTTTCAGACTCCAGGCAATTCTAGACCCTGTGAAAGTCGCCCGCAACGAGCACTCAAGTTCACGCTCAAACGTCCAAGACGATCGTTCGATGTTTGGCGAGGGTATTCAACAGTCGGTACAACCGCTTGCGGCAAGCTGCGGCCTCATGTACCCTCCCAACTTTGCAAGGTGAATTCGAAGGATGCGTGGCCGGTGATATAGATGGATAGGAAACGAACGGCATGCTCCGCGTTCCAGCTTCAGTTGGATTTGGTCTAGGTGAGAATGGATGACACGACGGTCGACCATCGTTGAGCGGTTTCGTGTGCGATTTAAGGCGGACCCGCACGTGTACCGCGCACCGGGACGCGTCAACCTGATCGGAGAACACACTGATTACAACGATGGTTTCGCCATGCCCGCGGCCATCGAGTTTTATTGCTGGGTCGCCGTCGGCGCTAGAGAAGATCGCAAGCTCAACATTTACTCCGAGGAATTTTCCGCAGCCGCGGGAACCGATTTGGATTCCGCCTCACATGAGCCATCGAAAACCTGGAGCGACTACCCAGTCGGCGTGGCGCTGCAACTCGAGCAGGCAGGCTTCAAACTTCGCGGCGCGAATCTTCTAATAGAAAGCGAAGTTCCCATGGGTGCGGGGCTTAGCTCTTCCGCCGCAATTGAGGTCGCGACCGCGCTGGCTCTCGCCGATCAATCTGGCTGGGCTCCGGATCGCGTGCAATTGGCACAGCTCTGCCAAAAAGCAGAAAACGAATTCGTCGGTGCGCGTGTCGGAATTATGGACCAGTTCGTTTCCCTGCACGGGCAAGAGGATCACGCGCTAATGCTCGATTGTCGCGCGCTGAGCTTTGAATCTCTCCTGATTCCCGATTCCGTCAAGCTCGTGATCAGCAACACCATGGTCAAGCATGAGCTGGCTTCCAGCGAATACAATCGCCGTCGCGCGGATTGCGAAGAAGCCGTCCGCCGCCTCGCCGGAGTGTTGCCCGAGATTCGCGCACTTCGAGATGTAAGCCTCGAGCAGCTGGAACAGCATCGCAACGTACTTTCCGAAGTGATCTACAAACGAGCTCTCCACATTGTCACGGAAAATGCGCGGGTGCTCGACAGCGCGGAGGCGCTGCGCTCCGGTGATATTACGCGGTTCGGCATGCGCATGGCGGAATCTCATCGTAGCCTCCGCGATTTGTACGAAGTCAGCTGCCGTGAGCTGGATTTGATGGTGGACCTGGCTTACCAACAAAAAGGCGTTTACGGCGCACGCATGACTGGTGGCGGCTTCGGCGGCGCCACAATCAATCTCGTGGATGCGCGATACGCCGGTGAATTTAAGGAAAAAATGGCCAAGGCCTATCAGAAAGAAACTGGACTTGTGCCGCAGATCTATATTTGCAAACCGGCCGAGGGCGCGGGACCTTTTCCAATCTCCGATCTCTGACGCCGTCGCGATGGCGGCTGCCGGTTCTTCAGCATAAGTTGATCCTATCGCGTGATCGAAACTTCTACACAGCTTCTGGAGCGCTGGCAACGATATCGAAACTTAACTGTTGCACGCCCAGCACAGGATGCTTGGCCGTGAGCTTCACCGTTCCCGGTTGTTCCTTCGCGCGAATCCAGATGGCACCTGTCCCGCCAATCAGAGCAAAAGGGTTGTCGCCAATAATTTCCGCGGGCCCTTCGAGCTCCAGTTTGATGGCGTCATTCGCAAAAGGCCGAATGGCGCCAAATTCGTCGGTCACACGCAAAACCACTCGCGTTGTATCCGCTCCATCTGCGTTGAGACGCGTGTCGTCCGGCAACAAAGCGAATTTCTGATCGATGCCTTTGCCGGAAAGCGTCCTGACGATTGCCTGCTTACCGTCGATATAGCCTTCAATACGCAAATCTCCCCACTTGAAGACGGCCTGACTCAAATCAGCGACGAATGGCGCATAGCGAAGATGGGCAAACTCGGTTTTGTTTGGATCGGCTTCCGCCACCAGCTTGCCGGCAATGTAAAATTTCAGATGTTCGCAGTTCGAGCAGACCACGGCCTTCGTGAATCCGATCGATTCGTCACCGCGCGCCCAGTGAAAGGCGGGTTCAAGCACGACTTCGTCGGCGGGATCGCACTGCGATTTGTAGACACCGGCAGCAGGTTTTGGTTCGCGAAACATGTCGGTCACGCCGTGATAGCAGATGCGGTCACCGCTGCCAAAGTCCCCGTGTGTGTTGTAGTCGAAGGCGCACCAGCCGATGCCGCCGGCATATTGCGGATCGGATGCCAGCTGGTCGTGAATGCGCGCATGACGCATCGCGTGCTCGGTCAGGCGCTCGACTTGATCGATGGTCTTGGTGGGATACGTGTGACCCACGAATTCCGTATTGAGATAGCGCGGGTGATTCGGCTTCAGCAAAGGGAACCCGAAATCGTTCATTGTGAAAACGTCTTCCAGAAATTCCGAGGATTGGAAATAGCGGATTCCACCTGTCTGGCGAGTAGTGTCGAGACTATGCGCTACCGCGTTGGTGCGAGTGTAGAAGTCGTGGTCGTCCTTTGATTCATTGATGCGCACCCCCCACAAAATGATGCTGGGATGGTTCCAGTCGCGGCGGATCATGCGGCTGACGTTTTCGATGGAGATCAACTTCCACGCTTCGTTGCCAATGTGCTGCCAGCCTGGGATTTCTTCCAGGACAAGCAGTCCCATTTCGTCGCAGGCATCAAGAAAATGTCGCGATTGCGGATAGTGCGATGTGCGCACGATATTGCATTTCAGATTTTTTCGCAGAATTCGCGCATCGCTACGCTGAACGCGGCCCGGCATCGCCTGGCCGACGAACGGAAACGTTTGATGACGGTCCAGGCCGCGCAGTTTGATTACCTTGCCATTCAGCTCAAAGCCGTGGTCCGTGAACTGTGCCTCGCGAAAACCTATCGTGCGTCTGTCTTGATCGACCAGCTCTGTTCCCTTCAGCAAGCGCACCTGAACGGAATACAAATTCGGATGCTCAAGATCCCAGAGTTTAATTCCGCTCAAGTTGTCGAAATGCACAGAATGCGCCACCGGGTCCGGCGCGGCTCCGGACGCCGGAACACGTTGCGTCGCTTTCGCCACTACGCGATCGCCTTCGCGCAGCTCAACTTCCAGTGTGAGCGCGTCGTGCGACGCCTCTAAATGCTGAAGAAAACAGTCCACATCCAAGCTCGGGCGTTCGCTGAGCACCGCTTTGGGCTTCGCGAAAATATTTTCAATAAAGGTTGTTGGAACGATGCGCAGCCAAACTTCGCGGTAGATGCCACCAAAAGTGAGGTAGTCGATTTGATTGCCAAAGGGAGGGATGTCCGGGCGCTCCGTCGAGTCCACATCCACCGCCAGCACGTTTTCTCCATTGAAATCGACGTGCGGCGTTAAATCGAAAGAGAAAGGTGTGTAGCCGCCCTTGTATTCGCCGAGCTGGACTCCGTTGATCCAGACGGTCGAGGCGGTCATCACACCTTCAAAGTCTACGAAAACGCGTTTGCCACGCGCCTCAGCCGGCAGGCGAAAATGCCTCCGATATATGGAGACAAACTCATACTGCTTGTCATCAAAGCTATGCCAGGGCAGCCGAATATTCGCGTGAGGAACAACGACGCGCTCAAACGCGGAGTCATCAAACTCCCGTGCGTGCGCCCCTTCGACAAATGCATGGTTGTAGCGCCAATTTCGGTTGATGGGAAAGACCAGCCGGCCATCGGCATTAGAAGCCGCAGGCGAGGAATTGCCTGCAAGCAATCCTGGCGCAAGTGTGCTTCCGGCAATGACCGTGCTCGTGGTCTTCAAAAAATCTCTTCGGTCCATAGTCTTGAGTCTTCCTTTTGATCTGCGCTCGCAAAAACGCAGCAATAAGATAGCGCGGCGAATGTTACCAGCTTTGTCAACCAGAGAACCAGCAAGCAGAGCAATCATATCTCGGCACCGGCTATTTCACTGTAACGAACGATGGGTTGAAGCCAGTCCTGTCCCTCTCCGTGAAATCATGGGCGAGCATTTCCGGAGCCTGTTCATCGGAGTCGTGGCGCGTTACTTCTTGGCGAACTCGGATGGCTTGTTATCCAGAGCGGGGGGCTTCGGTGCGCCGCCGGAACGACTGCTAAGTATTCGGGCACAAGTAGCGTCTGCCTGGATGCTGAATAAATGCTCTTCGCTCCAGATCTTGAGAAGGCGTGAGCCGTATTTTCAGCCGGCAGTGTATTTAACCATTGGTTAAATACACTGCCAAATTACCTCGGATGTGCTCTGCAAGGGCACTCAGCCAATGAGCTTAAAACAAGTCTTGCTTCTTGCAACCAACTATAAACAAATGACTTAGCTAGAACACTCGTATCCTTATATACCGCCGTTTCGGCTCCTCTGCACCCGCTCTAACTGTTGCTCCCGCATGGACAACCGACTATGCTGCTAGTGCCGCTCAGGCACCGCCGAGGGTGCCCTGCGGGATGCTGACCTCATGCAAAAATTGAAAAAGTTTTTCGTTTGTTTGCTTTGCGCTTTCTTGTTGAACGCGATTCCCTCCTCCGTAAGTGCCGATTCGAAACCCGAAGAACACTCGCTCGATCAAATTCGCGCTTACATTTCGGAGGGATGGGATTCGCTCACGCGTTCGCTTACGGATTGCGCGACGGTGGTGGACACAAAACTTTCCTCGGCTTCCGTACTTTATCTTCCCGCTGATTTTTCTGTGCCTGCCTCGGTGCAGCAACTTGAGAAACGATGCAATGTGCAGGCGCAGCATTTGCCCGCAGTGATTCACCACATCGGAGAAATGGATCCGGGAAAAATCGATCCCGCCGGACTCCTCTATCTCGAAAATCGCTATGTCGTACCGGGCGGAAGATTCAACGAGATGTATGGGTGGGACAGCTATTTCATTATTCGCGGGTTGGTGCGCGACGGCAGAATCGACCTCGCAAAAGGCATGGTGGAGAATTTCTTTTTTGAAATCGAACACTACGGCGGAGTGCTGAACGCGAATCGTACTTACTATCTGACGCGGTCTCAGCCACCGTTTTTAACATCAATGATCCTGGCGGTCTATGACGCGCAGAAAGCAGGCGGCCACGCGAACAACGAATGGCTGGCGAAAGCGTACGACTATGCCGTGGAAGATCACGAACTCTGGACGAGTGAACTGCATCGCGCCGGATCGACGGGTCTCTCGCGCTACTACGATTTCGGTAACGGCCCCGCGGCGGAAAGTGTAAAAGACGAAACGGGCCACTATCGTCAGGTGGCGGCCTATTTTCTGCAGCAAACTGACCTCGGACGTGATTACGTTCTGGAATCGACCGCAGCCAAGCCTTCGCCGCTGACAGCCGGGTCGCTGTTCGCGCTGCAGATTTGCGACGTAGCCAAGACCATGGCCTCTCCCGCTTGCGATCCAGCTGGAACGGTGGCGCTCAGCGCGGACTACTACAAAGGCGATCGCGCCATGCGCGAGTCCGGGTTTGATATTTCCTTCCGCTTCGGTCCTTACGGAGCAGCAACGCACCATTACGCTCCCGTCTGCCTCAACAGCCTGCTCTACAAGACCGAAACGGACCTCGAACAAATGAGCGCAGAACTGGGCCGCAAGGAAGAATCGGAAAAGTGGCGGCAGCGCGCCGAACAGCGAAAAGCTGACATTCAAAAATATCTTTGGGACAGCGAGCGAGGTCTTTTCTTCGACTACAATTTCGAGAAGCAAACGCGCTCGACGTACGAATATGTGACCACGTTTTATCCGCTGTGGGCAGGGATTGCGACTCCTGAACAAGCGCGCTCTGTAATGGAGCACGTCGGCAAGTTCGAACAGCCCGGCGGATTGGTGATGAGCCCCTACGAAACGGGCGGGCAATGGGATTTCCCGTATGCGTGGGCGCCAAATCAATTGATGGCCATCGAAGGCATGCGCCACGCGGGATTCAATGACGACGCGAACCGACTATCCTACAAATTCCTTTCGATGGTAATGGAGAATTTCAAGCGCGATGGCACAATTCGCGAGAAATACGACGCCGTGAAGCGCTCTTCGGAAACGCAGGTAAGCGCAGGCTATCACATGAACATCGTGGGTTTCGGCTGGACGAACGGCGTGTTTTTAGCGCTTTTGCACGAATTGCCAGCAACAGATATCGCCCGGCTCAGCAAGGAACAGGATCAACCGCCGGGCACAGTGCATTAGATCTTCGCACCTCGACCCAATATTGTTCACACTTCCGGTGAGCGGATTAATTCGAGTCTGGCCTCATCGCGCGCGGGAGTAGCCCCCGTTTGCCCGGCAACCCACGAACCCATGCGATTGGCCGCTTCGTTCATCGTCGCAAGCGAATCGCGCCGCAGATAGTGATAAACGAGTGCCGCAGTGAACGCATCGCCCGAGCCTACCGTGTCCGCCACCTGCACTCGAATCCCGGGATGCTCGTGCTTGGCATATTCGCTCACAAGCAAACTTCCCGCCGCACCGCGCGTGATGCACACAAGTTTTATGTGAAATGTATGCCGGAGCCACTGCGCTGCGGACTCTTCATCGTAAAACGGAAAACCCAGCAACTGCACAACGGTCGGCAACTCATCATTGTTGAGCTTAATGATGTCGGCGTGTTTCGCGGAATCGGCAAGAATTTGTGCGGTATAAAAGACTTGGCGGAGATTGACGTCAAAAACCCGCGTGGTTTCCGGCCGGATTGTTTTCAAAAAGGAAAAGATGGTCTGGCGCGACTGCGGCGACCTCTGCGCCAGAGAACCGAAGCACACTGCGTCGGCTTTTTGTGCCAATGATTGCCACGCGGACGTCCATTCGAACGCATCCCAGGCCACGGGCTCTGCGATTTGAAACGTCGGCTGGCCCTTCGCATCCACTTCGACCTGAACGACTCCTGTGCGATAAGTTGGATCGAACTGTATGCAGGAAGTGCCGAGACCGAGGTGCTCCAGGCGGCGTTTGGCCTCTTCGCCCAGATCATCGTTGCCGACGCGGCTTGCAACGATGCCCTCATCCCCCAAAAGATTCGTCATGTACGCGAAGTTTGCCGGCGCGCCGCCAAGTTGGCGGCTCTCCGGGAAAATGTCCCAGAGCAATTCGCCCAGTCCCACTGTCGTGAACCTTTTCATGGACGACCCACGTGCCCCGAGCAGTACGACACTTTCTCGCAGCCCTCCACGGCATCTCTTTTCTGTTCAGCTAACGGCTTAGGATCCCAAGTGCTAATGCCATATCGAGCCCAATTTCCAAATCGAGAGCGAAAGCACTTTGCTCTGCCCTTCGTTCGAATACAACTCAATTCCGTCGCTTCCGGGCGAAGGGTAGACGCGGTCTGTCAAAACCACTTCGCCATCGTTGACGAAGACTTCCACACTGGAGCGATCCAGAAAGATATGCAGCTTCACTCGAGAACTCTGCCGCAAGGCCGCGGTATGCCGTCCGGGAAATTCTCGCGCGAAAGAGACTGCTCCCGAGCGGGTCCGGTCCACAAACACTTCCTTATTTTCAGGAGTGAAACCCACAACTGTTTCTTCCGTTTGGCCTTTTCGCAGTCGAAATCCTGTCTCCTTGGCGTCTCCCGGTGCCAGCTCCACTTCGATTTCAAGCGTATCTCCCCGCACATTTGCCAAGTGCATCGCTTGCGCTGCTATCGGAATGGAAACGTTCGAGAGATGAAGGAATTCTCGTTCGCGCAGGGATTTCGTTTCGGCGATGGGCTTTTGGATCAACCGGACTCCGTCCCGAAACTGGGCCACGCTCAGTTCGCGTGGCAGCGACTGTCCCCCGCGCCAAATCGCCGTTGGCTCGCGATTCGCGTATTGCCAATTGCTGATCCATCCGATCCATATTCTCCGCCCATCCTCGGCCGGAAGATCCGAATACGAATTCGTCGCGTAGAAATCCTTGCCATAGTCGGCCCACAGCTCTGTTCCCGCCCGAGTTTCATTCACAAAGTGCGTTCCGTCAAAGCTGCCCACAAAATACCGCGTCCCCGCGCCGTCAGCAGGAGCGCCAGGGTTGCGATTTACTATCAGCACCCACTTCTCGTTCTTAGGATCGCCATCAACAGGCAATTCGAATAGATCAGGGCACTCCCACTGCCCCTTGTCATTCCCTTCGATTTCAAACGAGCTGCGGAAAGTCCAATCCTTCAAATCTCGCGAATCAAAAAACACTGCTTTTCTCTCATCAGCCAGAACTGCGACCATCACCCATTTCTTCTCAGCCTCATACCAAAATACTTTGGGATCTCGAAAGTCAGGCTTCTTCAAATCCGCGATGGGATTCCCCGCAAACTCCTTCCAAGTGCGTCCCCGGTCGTTGCTAAACGCGAGGTGTTGTCTTTGTATATTCGCTCCGGCCGCCGTATAGATCGCAATCAAACAAGAGGCATCTCCGGCCTCCGTGCTCACACACAATCCGCTCGCGTTGTGCCAATCCACTACCGCACTTCCGGAATAAATCATGTACTGCCCCGGGACTTCCGGAATCGCGAGAGGCAAATTCTTCCAGTGCAACATGTCCGAGCTGACCGCGTGTCCCCAGCTCATATGGCCCCATTCCGTTCCCTGCGGATTGTACTGATAGAACAGATGGTATTCGCCTTTGTAGTAGACGAGTCCGTTCGGATCATTCATGAAGTTTGCTGGAGGAGTGAAATGAAATTGCGGCCGCCACGGTTCGTCGTAGGTTTTCTGCGCAAGCACCACGCAAGCGGACAGCGGAAAGATTGACAACGTAATTATTCCCGCCCTGCGAAACAATGTCCTAAACAGCTTTATGGCATGGGGCATCGTCTTCAAGGCTTCGAATTCTGCCCTTGCTCCAATTTGGCGGCCACCTGGAGTTCCCGGTCTGCCTCTTCGTTCTTGCCCAAATCCCGGTAGGCCAGGCCCAATAAGTGGTGTGGAACGGGGTTGTTAGGATCCATCGCAAGCGCGCGCTGCAGTGCGCGCACGGCAAGTTCCGTCTCGCCTTTCCTCTCTAAAACTTTGCCGAGGAGAATGTACGGCCCCGTGGAAGTGGGGTCCAGCCAAATCGAGCGTTGCAGAAGCCGTTCCGCTTCATCGAATCTCTGCACGCGTGAATAACCATCCGCAAGTTTGTAATACGCGGTGGCGTTGCCGGGATTGATCTCCAGCTCTTTGCGGAACTCCGCGATGGCATCCTCTATTTGAGAATGATAGAGGTACAGTTCCCCAAGAAGCTGGTGCACCAGCGGAAGTTTCGGATCGAGTGCCACGGCTTTATGCGCATACTCTTCGGCCACAGGAGCGAAATCCTGCCGTAGCAGCATACGCGCCGTAAACAAGTAGCTCGCGGCAGATTCCGCGGGCACATCGAACATTTTCGCAAAGGCTTTTCGTGCCTTGGGATAGTCCTTCGTCTGGATATAGCAAATCCCAAGGATGTATGAAGCATCGATATTCGCGCTGGCGAACCACGTCTGTACTCTTTCAAGCTCGGGAATCGCTTCCGCAGGCCGTTGACTCAGGTAATATGACAAGCCCAGTAGCTGTTCGGCTTCTGCGTCATCCGGGGCCGCTTCCCGTGCCTTTTTCAGATAAAAAATGGCGTTTGCGAAATTGCCGCTCCTGTAATACGCAGCTCCCAGTTCGTGATCAAGGCCTTTCATTCCCGGATGCTTGGCCTCCAGGTCATGTAGCGCCAAGAGCGCGTCATCGTATTTGCCTTGCGCCAGAAGATGGTGAGCCAGATCGAAATCGGCACCAGAACTTGGCGATACGTTTTGCGATGAGCCGGGAGCAACAGCCGTAGAAGGGTCTTGCGGCGCCCGACTAGTCTCCGCTCGTGTCAGCGTGGCGCTTGAAAATAAGCCGCTCAAGATTGCGACCGAAATTCTAACGACTCTAAGCATGAGCAAGCCCCTAACAGCATTCGAAAACGATTAGAACATAAAAAACGGGGAGCCCGTGAGGGCTCCCCGTCCGTTTTGGGGTGTTGTGTTGTTTTGTTAGAAAATAAATTTAACGCCGAACTGCAGCTGGCGCATGCCAATAGGAGCACCGGGGGCGGAATCCGCCTCGATGTCCGTGATCTGGCCCGCGCTCGGTGCACCAAAGCAGTCGATACACTGGTTGCCCGGCAAGGCCAGCACGGGATGGTTGAACAAGTTGAACGCATCAAAGCGGAACTGCGCTTTGTAGCGTTCCGTTATGTTGAAGGTCTTCGTCAGCGTCATGTCATCGTAGAAAGCGTGCGGGCCTCGATAAGAGTCGAATCCGAGATTCCCGATTTGGCCGCAGGCCGGTAGCGCAAACGGACCGGATGTCGGTCGCCCTAGTGAGCAAGAATTCGTTCCAATTTGACCCGGCGTCAGGTTATAGGTAAGCGGCGCCGTAGGGGTGAAGTAATACAATCCGCACGGCCCAACCGGGATCGTCTTGCAACCCGAAGTCACTTCATGCGGGCTAACGCTTAGTTGTTGTCCGTTAAGGACGTTTGGACGGCATGGTCCAGCATCTGTGACTTCGCCGCATTCCGAAATGCTCGGCGTCCACGGAAGACCGGTGCCGTAGGTCGTGGTGTTGGAAATCTGCCAACCACCTACCAGCAGATCCATCGCGCGACCTGAGTCGCCTAGGAACTTCTTGCCTCGTCCGATCGGCAATTCATAAATGGTATTGACGACAACCACTTGGTTGCGATTGAACGGGTTCGGACCATAAGCAACGGCCGGATTTACGGAGTAATACGTCGAGTCATAGGCATTGGCGTGAGAGAAGGTGTAATGTGCGAGGAACTGCAAGCCCCAACTGATACGTTTCTCAAGCTTGATCTGGAGTGCCTCGTACTCGTTGCTCGCGTCGTTTCCGAAGTAGTTGTTGACATCTCCCGAGCAGCACGGAGGCGTCGGGAGCGTTTGACCATTGGGGAAGCCGGGACTCGGCGGCACGAAGTACGTAGATCCGGGATAGCTAAATGCTGGGCTCCCGTTCAGAAAGTACTTCCGACGCTCGTTTGCTGGCAATAACGGATTAAATCCTCCCAGGACCGCCACCACGTCAGCCCCTGGGCAGGTAGCTGGAGGTACCACCGTCACCGAGCAGCCTGCGGTTACGACGTTCGTGCCCGGACCAACCGCGACTTCGTTTATGTTGTACGATGGCCCCGTCCCGGCAAACATGTGCGTTCCCTTGTTGCCCAGATAGGTGACAGTTAGGTTCAAAGTCGGAGTGATCTGCCTCTGAACCGAAGCATTCCACTCGTCAAGCGTGGGGAGCCGCTGAACCCTCGGCCGAATATACGGATTGGCAGTGCCATCTGGACCAAACAAGGGAAGCGTGCCAGGTGGCGTGCCCGCCCCGATGTCATTTAGAACTTCCGTGAAGGGGTATGCCGGTGGTCCCACTCCCAGGGTGAAAACCGCGCTGCGATTATTTGTAGCTGCCGGGTTTAAGTTATTGTCTTGGATGGATTGGTTCGCAAGGACCGGCAGGTTTTGTGTAACGGCATGGCCAAAGTTCGACCCGAATACGCCGATGTCAAAACTGCGACCGTAACCCATCCGAAGAACGGTTTTTGAATCCAATTGATAAGCAAGACTGACGCGCGGAGCGAAAGCTTTCAGTGTGTTTTGGACGTTGCCGCTGTCTGAAACATTGCCGTTGCCAGCGATCAGCAAAGTGCCGTTATTCAAGTCCGCAAAACCGGCATTGTTCTTCGCGGTAACAGCCTCCGGAAAATAAATTTCCCAGCGGAGGCCATAAGTCATCGTGAGCTTGGAGCTGATGCGCCAGGAGTCCTGACCATAATAGAAGGTACGCCACTGGTGACCCACGGCGTTATCGGTCGTGCTGACGAACCGTTGGAACGAAGTGACGTCCCCCAAGAGGAAGGTGGCCAGCGACAGGCCAAAGCTGGAACCATTGCCGGTATCGCCTTGATCGAAGTTCAAGAGACCAGTGCGGCTGTTATCGCTGGGAACGCGCAGGTTGGTGGCGTAGCGGATATCCGCGCCGAACTTGAATTGGTGATTGCCAAAAATCTTCGTCCAGTTATTTACAAACTGGATTTGACGTTCTCTTTCAATCAGCGGGCAGTTGCAACGCCCGATGTTCAGTCCATCCCCGAAATTGGAGGGGCTGCCGTTCCCGGTGAAAATGAACCCCGAGGTACCGCCCGTGTCAGTCGTATTCGGTATGTTTAGGCCAGGAAAACCAAAGGCTGTCATGGGAGTCTGATTAGCGTCTGAGTAATGAGTTAGCGGATTATACTGGAACCAACCGATGCGGAAGTCGGTGAGCCAGTTCGTGCCGAGGGCTTTCGTGAAACCACCGGCCACGCTGTAGTTATGCACGTCGGAGCTGCCATTCAAACCTCCTGGCCCAAACCCAGTCCCCCCGAGCGCGCCAAGGCCACCCAGGCCAGACAAGTTGAAGTAGTCGAGGCTGAAACGTCCGAAAACCTGGAAGCCGTGAGGAGCACTGTAATCAATGCGCGTGTCGAACGAGTATTGATTGAAGGGACCAGATCCCGTTGACACGAAATTGTTGGTAACGCCGGGGGACGTGGGTGTCGGGAATTCCTCGAGCACTTTGCCGATATTGGGATTCCTCGCCTGGAGCACGCTGACCGGTATCATGTTGTTCGGGAAAGGGGTCCGTCCGGTACCATCCAGCGGGTTACCGGTAGCAGGGTCGAATATCTGGCCAGCGGGAGCTCCGTTTATGGTGCCAAACGCATTCAGATACTGGCTCAAGTCGCACATGCCCCCAGCGTTCTTGGTGGGATCGCAAGTCTGTAGGACCGTCGCGGTCGGGATCGTGTACAAGTTAGTGATGCCCTGAATCTGTTTGGTACCTTGATAATCACCAAAAAAGAAGAGCTTGTCCTTAAAGATGGGGCCACCGACGGAACCCCCAAATTGTTTCCAGTTGGCGGCTGCGAGAGGAACGCCGGGCTTGTTCGTAAAGGGATCGCGTGCTTGCTGGTCGCTGTTGCGGTAGTAGTAGAAGCCAGTGCCGTGGAAATCGTTTGAGCCAGACTTGATCTGTACACCGATCGTGCCAGCGGTAGCCTTGCCCGATTCCGCGTCATAGTCCTGAAGCGCGATCTTCACTTCCGCAATCGCATCGAGGTTTGGGTTAACTACGATAATGCCAAGGATGGGATCCTGGTTATCCGTGCCGTCCAGTTGGAAGTTCGTGCCCGAAAAGTGCTGTCCATTCACTTGAATCTGCCCGCCGCCTTGCGGGTTTTCCGTGGCAGCATGGTTGAAACCCGGCAATTTCTGCGTGCCCGGCGAGAGCAACTCGAAGCTAGTGAAGTTGCGGTTAAGGACCGGCAAGTCTTCCACATACTTCTGGCTGAACTGCACGTCCACGTCCGCGCGGTCCGTCTGGAGTTGAGGGATCTCGCCCGTCACTTCGACGGTCTGCGTCACCGCTCCGACTAAGAGGTGTGCATCGACGGTTGCGGCGGTGTCCGCATTAAGAATCACGCTGGGTATTTCCGTTATCTGGAAGCCAGTGGCCTCGACGTGTACTTTGTAGGTGTCCGGAATTAAGTGCGTGACGGAGTAGTTTCCGCTCTCATTTGTGGTCGTATCGTACGTAAAGCTTTTTGTCGTCGAAGTTACAGTTACTTTGGCTCCGGCAACGGCGTTGCCTTGGGGGTCCGTAACTGTTCCGATGATGCTTCCAAAAACAGCTTGCCCTGACGTTGTCGAAGTATTCAGCAAAATTGAGCAAAACAAAACCACCAACCCTAATACTACAAGTCGCTTTGCCATCCCACCCCTCCTCGCAGATCCGTTTCCCCATCTCTTCCTTCACGGCCTAATCGTTCAGAAGTCGGCCCCCAACTTGGACAGCGACAGCCACAGCTCGGCCAACTCCCGTGCACTTTCGATTTGGTTGAATGTTAGTAAGGAAGGCTGCGCCCAAACTCCTGAAGAAGAAGCCAGGCTC
>Ga0210394_10001124_pt1 | contig 45222 bp, 46 predicted proteins | sample IncBWC12MmetaG_FD_160121 | JGI IMG/M metagenome (GOLD analysis project Ga0210394, IMG submission 160121) | Forest soil microbial communities from Barre Woods Harvard Forest LTER site, Petersham, Massachusetts, United States - Inc-BW-C-12-M | ecosystem: Environmental > Terrestrial > Soil >...
GACTTCCTGCGGCCGTATCTCCGGCCTCTCCGCAGCCATGTGCTGAAGCGGCGCCGGCCCGATCGCGCCCGAATCGAAACGCGCCCGCTCAAGTTTGTCGCCGATAAACCAGGCGCACAATACGCCGGTGACCTTATCGTCGTCGAAGATATCGGTGTTGACCGTATCCACCGTCATCACGGGGCCGCCGGATTTCAGGACGACGAGGTCGCCCGGCTTTAGAACGGTCATCAGCGAAAACCTTTTGGCCCGCGCGAAGAATCGCGTGGCTACGGCGCAACAACGATAGCAAATCTTCAATTCCGTTCGACGTTCCGTAAACAAACGGACTGACTCGCGCGACCGATGCGTCGTAAATTTTTAACATAGACTATCACCGCGAACTGATTCGCGGCACGAACATTGCTTTGAATGAGCAGGCTGGAAAAACTCAGGAGTGCGGCATGGAACGCCTCGTCCTTTGTACAGCGTTCGGTCTTCTAATGAGCGTAGCGAGCGCCCGCGATTTCGGGCAGTGGGAAGGGACGGACCCGGAGGTTCGTCAGTGGTACCAGGCGTTGATGCAGCCGGATAATCCTGCTGTTTCATGCTGCGGCGAAGCGGATGCCTATTGGGCGGATTCTTTCGAGGTCGATGGTGACAGATATGTCGCCATCGTCACGGACTCCCGGCCCGACGGACCGCTGCGTCGCAAGCACATCGACGTTGGAACCAAGATCGTCGTCCCGAATCACAAATTGAAATATGATCAATCCAATCCGACCGGACACGGTGTCATATTCTTGAGCCGCGGTGATTACGTTTATTGCTATGTGGCGCCCGGCGGCGTGTGATTTGTCTACCATCGGTCCGGGCGTAATCGCGTGGCAAATTCGGCGAGCCCGACGGGTTTCGGGTCGCTCTCGGATTCGCGTAGCCCGGAAGAAGCCCGGGCTGCTTGGAACTTCAAGGATGAGAAATTGGTCGGAGCGAGAGGATTTGAACCTCCGACCCCTAGTCTCCCAGACTAGTGCGCTAACCGGGCTGCGCCACGCTCCGATGCCGTTCCCTTAGCTTCGATCCGGCTGGCGCGCAAGGCGGGCGGTCAGCCCATCGAACCCTTTCGGGAGAGATCAGTTATTTGGCGGGGAGGCTTCGCTTTCCACCGCAACCGTGCCTCAGCCGTCCTTGAGCGCGGCATCGAGCAATCGCCGGCAGGCGATCAGGTCCTCCAGCACACCCCGCAGGCGCGCCAGATCCGCCTCAGGCGCCAGGTCCGCGACACCCGGAATGGGCTCCTCGTCATCAAAGTCCTCCGGATCGTGGCGACGGCCGCGTTCGGCCAGACGCGGAATTCCGCTTTCCTCAGCGCTGTCATAGTCATCGTCGTCGAGATCGAGTGGCGAGATTGCGTCGTCATCGTGTTCCCGGATGCTTTGGCCAACCACCTCCTCGATCGCCCCGAACGAGGCGATGGCGGTGGCATCCGCGAGACGCTGAACCGATCCGATGCCATATTCCTTCAAAATGCGCTGTACGCCGCGGATGGTATAGCCTTCGCCGTAGAGCAGACGGCGAATGCCCCGCAACAGATCGACATCGTCAGGACGATAGTATCGGCGTCCCCCGCTTCGCTTCATCGGCTTGATCTGGGAGAACCGCGTCTCCCAGAAGCGCAGGACATGCTGGGGGATATCGAGGTCGTCGGCGACCTCGCTGATGGTTCGGAAGGCATCCGGCGCCTTGTCCAAATGCTCGCTCCTCTATTGCTTCGGAATCAGGACACTAGAGCCTATCCGGTTTTGATTGAATCGAAACCGGGCTCTATCTTTTGTTTTGACGCGTTTTCTTCACGCGAACCGGTTCCCACTTCGCTCGAAAACGCTTTAGTCTACCTTGCCTTCGCCGTTGCCGGCGTGGTGACCGTTGATGCGCTGCTTCAAGATGGCCGATGGCTTGAACACCATCACACGGCGCGGCGAAATCGGCACTTCGGTGCCGGTCTTCGGATTGCGGCCGATCCGCTGGCCCTTCTTCCGCACCATGAAGGAACCGAACGAAGAAAGCTTCACCGTCTCGCCCTTCTCGAGGCAATCGGTAATCTCCTTCAATACCAGTTCGACAAACGCAGATGATTCCGTGCGCGACAACCCTACCTTCTGGTAGACGGCCTCGCACAGATCAACACGCGTGACGGTTTTTCCGGTTCCGGTCATCGCCTGCCCCACTCCCGGCGAACATGATAATTCGCTTCTGAAATTATGAGCTTAAATACTGATGGTCAACAGCCCTCATGCCTTCATAGCATGAAAGAAAAGCACAAAGCACCGGGATTCGTTTACCCGACGCTCACCAACGGATCAGCACCGACCCCCAGGTAAAACCTCCCCCCATGGCCTCCAGCAGGACCAGATCGCCCCGCTTGATACGGCCATCGGCGACCGCAACCGCCAGAGCCAGCGGAATTGAGGCCGCCGACGTGTTGCCGTGCTGATCTACCGTCAGCACGACTTTCTGCGGCGCAATATGCAGCTTATGCGCCGAAGCATCGATGATTCGCTTGTTGGCCTGGTGGGGAACAAACCATGTGATGTCGTCGGCGGTCAGACCGGTCGCTTCAAACGCATCGACGATCACGTCGGTGATCATGCCGACCGCATGTTTGAAAACCTCCCGCCCCTCCATTCGCAGATGACCCACCGTCTGGGTCGAAGACGGGCCGCCGTCGACATAGAGCTTTGACTTGTGCCGTCCGTCCGAGCGCAGATGAGCGGTCAATATGCCGCGGTCGGACGCAAGCCCGGGCTGCGGCTGGGCTTCCAGCACCAGCGCCCCGGCGCCGTCGCCAAACAGCACGCAGGTGCCGCGATCGCTCCAATCGAGAATTCGCGAGAACGTTTCCGCCCCGATCACAAGCGCCCGTTTGAAGGCCCCGCTGCGCAGAAAATTGTCGGCGGTAGCGAGCGCAAAGACGAATCCCGAACACACCGCCTGCAGATCGAAGGCCGCACCATGGTGGATGCCCAGTCCATCCTGAACCGCGACCGCTGTGGCCGGGAAGGTGTTGTCGGGCGTCGACGTCGCCAACACGATCAGGTCGATCGACTGAGCGTCGATGCCGGCATTGGCCAGCGCCGATCGCGCGGCATTGATTGCCAAATGCGAGGTGAATTCGCCCTCGGCAGCAATATGGCGCTGCCGGATGCCGGTGCGCTGGACGATCCATTCATCGGAAGTGTCGATCCGCGCCGCTAATTCGGCATTGGTCAGGACCTGCTGCGGCAGATAAGAGCCGCAGCCGAGCACGACCGAGCGTATTGCAGTCACGAGACAGCCTCCTGCGTGGCAGATGCCTGTACCAACCTGCCACCGTCGCGTTTGAGCATTTGATTGATCTTGTTGAGGAGATCGTAGTGGGCCATCTCATAGCCAACATCGACGGCATAGGCAAAGCCATCGGCGTCGGTTCCACCATGGCTTTTGACCACTACGCCGTTCAGACCGAGCAACACGCCGCCATTGGACTTCTTCGGGTCGAGTTTGTCGCGCAGCGCCCTGAACGCGGGCCTCGCCAACAGGTATCCGATCTTGGAGAGCCAGCGGCTTGACAGCGCATCGCGAAGAAACTCGTTGATCTGACGCGCGGTGCCTTCGGCGGCTTTCAGCGCGATATTGCCGCTGAAGCCTTCGGCGACGATCACATCGGCCGCCCCTCGTCCGATGCCGTCGCCCTCGACGAAACCAACATATTCGAGCTGCGGCAGGTCCATCGCGCGGAGGAGTTCGGCGGCTTCGCGGATTTCCTCGCGTCCCTTGATTTCCTCGACCCCGATGTTGAGCAGACCGACGGTCGGCCGTTCCAAATCGAACAGGACGCTTGCCATGGCGCTGCCAAGCGCGGCCAGCGTCACCAGATGTTGCGCGTCGCCGCCGATCGTGGCGCCGAGGTCGAGCACGACGGAATCGCCGCGCACCGTCGGCCACACCGCCGCAATCGCCGGGCTATCGACCCCAGGTAGCGTGCGCAGGCAGAACCGCGCCATCGCCATCAAGGCGCCGGTATTACCGGCGGATACCGCAACGTCGGCCTCGCCCTTCTTCACGGCGTCGATCGCAAGCCACATCGATGAGGTCTTGCGCCCTCGCCGCAAAGCCTGGCTCGGTTTGTCGTGCATGCTGACCGCAACGTCCGTATGGAAAACGGAGGACACCGCCTTCAGTGCCGGATGCTTCGATAATTGTGCATTGATCGCGCTCTGATCACCGAACAGCAGAAACTCGGCGTCGGGATGTCGGGTCAACGAAATCGCGGCGCCGGGAATGACCACTGACGCGCCGACGTCGCCCCCCATGGCGTCAAGCGCTATTCGAACCTTTTTAGGCATGAATGTCCCGGAAACCCGATTTCTTTCGGACTTGAATTACCGGCCGCGGTTGCAGCGATTGGCGAGGCGCTAGACCCTGCCCGGCCGGGCCGCGACAATAGCGTTTCCCCATCCCGACACAACCTCTTGACCACTCCCTTTTGCGGCCCGAGCTGGTGGACCGCAGAATCGAAATAGGCAAATAGTACCAACTACTTCAATGATTTAATTCTAAAATCTGACGTCTTTCCGCAATCTGGATTTCCGCCCGATATCTCAACCATCCTTGCCCCCACGAGGCGTCTTGGGGGGCCGTTTCGAGGCCGCCGCCGTGCCACCTGATTGCAATGCTTTGAGCGCCGCAAAAGGGTGATCGGCGGGATCGACGATCTGCGGAGGCGGTTCAAAGACGGCGTCAGACCGGCGCGGATAGGGATCGATCGCGAGAAACAAGGCATCGGTGGCAAGGCGGCCGAGATCGATCACCCCGATGACGATCGGCTCCGGTGGATCGGGAATTTCCTCGTCGCTTTCTGCGGCCTCGTCAACGAGCGCAGATAGGCTCGGAACTTGCTCTGCGGGGGCAAACATCACGTCGATCAATTCGTCGATCTCGCTTTCGATCGGATCGAGCGTCACGACACAGGTTTGTCCGACCCGCGCCCGCACCTGACCCGTGACATGGACGCGTCCGCCGCTTTTGAGCTTCAGATCGAACGCTGCGCTGGCCGACATGACTTCGCGCAGGCCGGCGATCTCGGCCATTGCTGCGCGGGCCGCGTCGGTTGCCTCGAATACGCGATGCAACCCGTCCTCCGGTATTTGCGCCACGACGACCGGCACGCGCCACGGATCTGCGGTGTTCATCGGCCATTATCCATCGAGATTTGAATCGCCTGCTTCTGCTGGATCTGGAAAGGCCCAGCCGCCACCCAACAACCCCGTCTCGTCGAGACCATCGAGACAGGCGATGGTAGCAAACGAATAATTGGCGAGTTGCTGGGCATTTTCCATACCCACCCCATTCAGGAGGTTCTTGCAGAGGGCCCGAGCCAGCGCGTCAGCGCCCGCGGCGAATGCGGCATCATAGGCTGCGGAGCGGCCGTAAAATGCCTCGCCAAATGCTTGCATCCGCTTGGGGACGGTCAGATCACCAACACCCATTTCCCTCAAATTGGCGTCCATATCCTCGCAGAAGCGATCAAAAAGAGCCTGTGAGACGTCGACCGCGCCATGGATGGATCGAAATCGCCGCAAAACCATCCATAAATGCAACACCAGCAGGTCGAAACGGCCATTAACCGTATCGGATACCCCAAATACCCGGTAGAACGACGGTTCTCGCGCCTGCGTCACGATCATGCCATAGATGACCTCAATGGTGCCGCGCAGGGGCGCCCGGGGTTTGCTGAAGTGATTGAATGGCCAAAGCATTGCGGGTTCCGTCTGCGAGCCCCTGGGGATAATTGCGTTTGTTGCAAACGAACGCACTGCCGGGTACGTCAAGGCCTCCTGCGATGCAAGGGGATGGGACCCGTTCAGGGATGATCAAGTCCAGTCTGAAAAGCCCTGCGCGCCACCCCAAGTGGCGCGGCATACGGTCCGCGGCAGCGATCGTCCTGCTATGCGCCGTCATGGGCGGCTGCGGAGAGCAGTTCCAGAAGGGCTATGTTCTGCCGCCGGGAGCGCTCGAGCAAATTCCGATCGGCGCGAGCCAGGACCAAGTCCTGATCGTGATGGGAACGCCCTCCACCGTCGCCACGCTGAACGGCGAAGTCTTCTATTACATCTCGCAACGTTCCGAGCGTCCGATCGCCTTCATGACCGACCGGATTATCGATCAGCGCGTAATCGCGATCTATTTCGACAAGAACCGTCAGGTGCGCCGCCTTGCCAACTATGGATTGAAGGATGGCAGGATTTTCGACTTCATCAGCCGGACCACGCCAACGTCAGGCCAGGAGATCAACTACGTTGCACCGCTGTTCAAGGCGCTCAATATCGGCCAAGGGCAGCAGCAATAGGGCAAGGCGCTGTCTACGCGGATAGGCGTTGCCACTAGCCTGTCGGCTTATGCGGCTCTTTTTCTGGTCACAAACTGCGTGACCACCGGCGTTGCATCCAGGGTGAACCCGACAATTTTCGGCGATAGCGGGGCACCTTGCGGAAACATATCGCGCGTGAATGTCCAGACGTCGGTTGTCGTCAGGCCGAGATTTTCAACGAAGGCCATCTGATCGACCGGCGATAGGACAAATGACGGCACGCCAACCGTTGCACCCTCCCTCGTTTCAAATACCGCGATATCCTTTGCGCCGGACTGCTCTTCGCTGCGGAAGCGCTCCGACCATGAGGCAGCCGGCGTGGTGAAGATGCACCTTCCTCCAATGGTCAGAACACGCCCGACCTCGCGCCAGAAGGCTTCGGTATTGTAGGGATCGCCGAGTGACGCGATCATCAGGTCGAATTCGCCGTCACGGAATGGTAATCTTTCCGCATTCGCACACACCAGATCGATGTCGTTTGAACCGAGCATCGTGTGACCAATCATTCCACGAGATTGGTCGGTTACAACCAGTTTTCCCAGCAGGTGAGGAAATTTAGCCGACAAGTCAACAAACACCGATCGGCCTGCGCCAACTTCGAGCACCCTCGGCGACGGCCCAAGGTTGGACAATGAGAGATAGCCGGCAATCAGATGAAGGCTGGCATAGCGAAAATCCGCGCAAGTGGGATGACGGATGTGATCGTAATATTCGGAAGCCAGTGTTTCGTAGCCTACAGTGGCGATTTTCAACGGGTCCGCCTCACGTCGGGTCATTCGATGGGGAGGATGTCTTGGCTGGCGCCGTTGGTGACGGAGTGGGTGCCGGCAAGGGAATAGCCGAACGCGGCCTTTCATTTGGCGAGCGCTCTGGTTGCACGTACCAGGGTTTCGTTCCGGCATCTCGCTGGCCCGGCTCAACCGGTGGTCTCAGTGCAAACCACAGCACAAACCACATGGAAAACAAGACACCGAACAGAACAAAAAACCGTGCCGCCCGCAGGATTCTGACTCGGGCGACCGTAATTTTGAAGAACTCATCTTCGTATTTCTTCAGAGATCGTATCGGTTCGTCAACATCCCTGAACCGCTCACCGCTTAACTGCACAATCTCGACGATCGCTTTTGTATCCTCCGCCGAATAGTTTCCGAGGAAGCGTCGCGAAGCCGGATCCGGCAGGGTGCCGCGATGCTGGGTGTCCTCGTATCCCTCTATCTTTACCTGGTTGAAGAAAATCGGCGGATCGGTAATGCGGTCATATTCGAGCTCACCTATCGCAAAGGCCAGCAGAAAGGCCATCGCCATCGAAACAAGCGCAACAATCAGTAGAAGGGTCCGTTCGTGCGCAATCAGCTCGAATATTGATTTTCCATTGGCTTTCGCACTGAAAGAAACCAACAGGCTGATGACGCTGGCCGTAAGAGCATTGATACGCAGGAGATAGCTCGCCTTGGCATCGATGATGTTGAGGCGCATGTAGAGATAGCGGACCACATCGAGTTGCTTGTCCGTTAGGGATTTCAAGTTCTCGTAATGCAGCCGCTCGCGCAGCATGGCAATGTCGCCATCGTCAGGATAAAATCTCTTCTCGAGCCAACGCGAAACACTCATCTAAGGTGACCTTTGAACGCGTGGGGCAGCAAATCTCGCGCCTCAAGCTCGATGAAATCGCAACCGTCACCAAAAAAAGCAACTCGCGCATTAGCGGCCGTCTCGATGATCACTTGGCGGCACACGCCGCATGGAGCGCAAGCCGTGTGTTTCCGCTCTGAGTCCTCCGCGTAAACCAGCATCTTCGTAACTGCCGGCGTCGGCCCCTCCGCGACAACGGCGGCCGCCAACGCGGCGCGCTCGGCGCAGACGCCGGCGGGAAACGATTCGTTCTCGAGATTGCAGCCGCTGTAAATTACCCCTGATGCGGTTCGGACCGCGCAACCGACATAAAAGCGCGAATATGGGGCGTAGGCGCGCTGCGATGCCGCGACCGCGGCGGCGAGGAGGTCTGGGTCCGGCGCTGGGGAATTTTTCGATCCGGCCTTGACTGACATGCCTTCGCTCCATCAGCCTAGAAAATATCGAGGCTAATTAGCAGAAGCCTCCTGTCTTGTCATTGTGGATTCCGATCGGGGCGTGACGCGAATCAGCGGTGGTCCTGCGTGACGAACGACAAAACCCCCGCGGGCTCGCAAACCCGCGGGGGTTTTTCCTTTGAATCGTTCGTCTCAGTACGCCAAGACCTTCGTGCGCCAGGACCTTAGTGCGCCAGGACCGCTAGCAGCAACAGCGCCACGATGTTCGTGATCTTGATCATCGGGTTCACCGCAGGACCCGCCGTATCCTTGTAGGGATCGCCGACGGTATCGCCGGTCACGGCGGCCTTGTGGGCATCCGAGCCTTTGCCGCCATAGTGACCGTCCTCGATGTACTTCTTGGCGTTATCCCAGGCGCCGCCGCCTGAGGTCATCGAGATCGCAACGAACAGGCCGGTGACGATGACGCCCAGAAGCATGGCGCCGACTGCGGAGAATGCCGCCGACTTTCCGACTGCGCCTCCGCCTGCGATCGCGTAGATCAGGAAGTAAACCACAATCGGCGATAATACCGGCAACAGCGAGGGTATGATCATTTCCTTGATCGCCGCCTTGGTCAGAAGGTCGACGGCCTTGCCGTAGTCCGGCTTGTCGGTACCCTGCATGATGCCAGGCTTTTCGCGGAACTGGCGGCGCACCTCTTCGACGATCGCGCCGGCCGCGCGTCCCACGGCCGTCATGCCCATCGCGCCGAACAAATACGGCAGCAGACCGCCGAACAGAAGGCCGACGACCACATAGGGGTTGTTCAGCGAGAAGTCCGGATTGACGCCCTTGAAATAAGCGTGATGCGCCGCGTCTGCAATGAAGAACTTCAGGTCCTCGTTATAGGCCGCAAACAGCACCAGCGCGCCGAGACCCGCCGAGCCGATCGCATAACCCTTGGTGACGGCCTTGGTGGTGTTGCCGACCGCGTCGAGCGCGTCGGTGGACTTGCGCACTTCCTTCGGAAGGCCGGCCATTTCCGCAATGCCGCCGGCATTATCCGTGACCGGACCGAAGGCATCGAGCGCGACGATCATGCCGGCAAGCGACAGCATGGTGGTGGTGGCGATCGCGATACCGAACAGGCCGGCGAGGCTATGGGTGACCAGGATGCCGGCAATGATGACGATGGCGGGAAGCGCGGTTGCTTCCATCGAGATCGCAAGTCCCTGGATCACGTTGGTGCCGTGGCCCGTAACCGAAGCCGCCGCGATCGATTTCACCGGACGGAAATCGGTGCCCGTATAGTATTCGGTGATCCAGATGATCAATCCGGTCACCGCAAGACCGACGACACCGCATTCGAACAGCGCCATGCCGGTAAAGCTGGCGCCGGCGAGCTTGTCGAAACCGATCAGCGCGTAGATCACGCCGGCAACGCCAGCGAGCGACAGGATGCCGGTGGCGATCAGGCCCTTGTAAAGCGCGCCCATGATCGACTGGCTCGCGCCGAGCTTGACGAAGAATGTGCCGATGATCGAGGTGATGATGCAGATGCCGCCGATCGCAAGCGGCAGCGTCATCATGTTGGCGAGGATCGGCGTCTTCGCAAAGAAGATCGCGGCGAGCACCATGGTGGCGACCGCCGTCACCGCGTAGGTCTCGAACAGGTCGGCCGCCATGCCGGCGCAGTCGCCGACGTTGTCGCCGACGTTGTCGGCGATAGTGGCGGGGTTGCGCGGGTCGTCCTCAGGGATGCCGGCCTCGACCTTGCCGACGAGATCGCCGCCGACGTCAGCGCCCTTGGTGAAGATGCCGCCGCCAAGACGGGCAAAGATCGAGATCAGCGAGGCACCGAAGCCGAGCGCGACCATGGCGTCGACGACGGTACGGCTGTCGGGCGCCAGATGCAGCGAAAACGTCAGGAAGCCGAAATAAAGCGTGACGCCGAGCAGCGCGAGACCCGCGACCAACATGCCGGTGATGGCGCCGGCCTTGAAGGCGAGTTCGAGACCGCCGGCGAGCGAGGTGGTCGCAGCCTGCGCCGTGCGCACGTTGGCGCGGACCGACACGTTCATGCCGATAAAGCCGGCCGCGCCCGACAGCACCGCGCCGATCGCAAAGCCGACGGCAACCAGAAGGCCGAGAAAGTAAGCGAGCAGCGCAAAGATCACGATGCCGACGACACCGATCGTGGCGTACTGACGCCGCAGATAGGCCTGCGCGCCTTCGCGCACGGCGGCCGCGATTTCCTGCATCCGCGGATTGCCGGCATCGGCTTTCAGAACCGACATGGTCGCCCAGATGGCGTATGCAATGGAAAGCGCTCCGCAGAGCACGATCAACCATAATGCTGTCATTGAAGTTGCCTCAGATCTTGAAGATGGCCCCACGCCACGGCCGCGGGTCGCGGACGGCGCACAAAAGCAGGCCCGCCCTGCCAAAAAAGGGGGGCCTGAAATCGGCCGGGACCATGCCAAAATCGCACCCCCGGCGCAACGCTGTGGGCTGCAAAAATGGGCGATTTCGGTAGGTATTTGCACCCAAACGGGCGGTTTTCTCGAAAATCCTAGAAATGGCTGTACGACATCAGGGAAAGCGACAATTCCCTGCCTTCCGCATCCAGAAATTTGGGAACTGACGCGCCCGCAATGATGCTTCCAATCGGACTTACGGCGACCTCCGCAGCCTTGGCTGCCCGGATGAACGCCTCAAGCGCGCTTTCCGGAATCGCGCACAGGATCTCATAATCGTCGCCACCACACATGATCTCCGACATGCTGGTGGCTCCGCCGGCGAGCGCGGCTGAGGCGGCTGGCGACAACGGGATCGCCGGCATGTCGATCACGGCCGACACGCCGGAGGCCGCGCAGAGCTTGGCAAGGTCTCCCGCCAGTCCATCGGACACATCGATCGCCGCATGGGCATGAGCCCGCACCGCTGACGCGAGCGCGTTGCGCGGTTCCGGCACGCGATACCGACCAACCAGCATTTCCCGTGAGGCGGCATCGCCCTCAAGAGCGCTCGCCACCCTGCCCTTTCTGAGGACGTCCAGACCCAGCGCGGCATCCCCAATCGTCCCCGTCACCACCACCTGATCACCGGGCCTCGCGCCGCTTCGATGCACCATTCTACCCTGAGGAATGCGGCCGAACGCGGTCATCGAGACCATCAGAGGCCCCGGCGTCGAGACGGTGTCGCCGCCGAGTAGCCGGCAATTGAATTTGGCCGCATCCGCACCAAGCCCGCCCGCAAAGGAAGCAAGCCAGCTATCGTCGACCCCGCGCAGCGCCAGCGTCAGCACAAAGCCTGCCGGGGTGGCGCCCTTTGCCGCGAGATCGGAAAGGTTCACCCGCAAGGCTTTCCGCGCGATCGTATCGGGCGGATCGTCGGGCAGAAAATGAACGCCTTCGATGATGGCATCGGTCGTGACGACGATGTCTTCGCCGAGCGCCTTCAGAACGGCCGCATCATCGGTCAGGCCGAACGCACCCGGGTCGGTCGCAAGCGGCTTGAAGTAGCGCGCGATCAGGGAATCTTCACCGGATGCGGGCGCACCGGGAGCGGCCATCTCAGCCACCGGCCCGCACGAATTCACTGGCGCGGAACTGGCGCGCAATCTGATCGAGCACCGCATTCACCATGCCCGTCTCCTCCGCTTCGACAAAGGCGTGCGCGACGTCGACATATTCCGACACCACGACGCGGCCGGGGACATCCTTGCGGTGTTCCAGCTCATAGGCGCCGGCACGCAACACGGCACGCAGGATGGCATCGATCCGCTTCAACGGCCAGCCTTTCGACAGCGCATCGTCGATCAGGGGATCGAGCTTTGCCTGATCGCGCACCACCCCCGACACCACGTCGCGGAAAAACGCGGCCTCGGCCGGCAAATATTTGTCGCCCTCGACCTCGCCGCCGAGCCAGTGGCTCTCGAATTCGGCGAAAATATCGTTGATGCCGGCTCCCGCAATATCCATCTGGTAGAGCGCCTGCACGGCAGCAAGCCGCGCCGCGCCGCGCCGATTGGCTTTTCTCTCCGTGCCTTTCACGGATTTTCTGGCCGGGCTTTTCTTCTCCTCGGTCATGACCGGCCCGGCGCCAGGCGCCGTTTGATCCGCAGCATCGCCAGCGCCGCCCGCGCGGCATCGCCGCCTTTATTAAGTTCCGAAGCGCGCGCCCGCGCCCACGCCTGGGCTTCCGTGTTGACGGTGACGATGCCGTTACCAAGCGGAATCTTGCGCGCCACTGCGAGATCCATCAACGCGCGTGAAGATTCCATCGAAACGATCTCGTAATGGATCGTATCGCCCCGGATCACGCAACCGAGCGCGATCACCGCGTCATAGGGTTTGCCGTTGCCCTCGGCGGCATCGAGCGCAATCGCAATCGCGGCAGGGATTTCCAGCGCGCCGGGCACGGTAATGATCTCATGGGTCAGGCCAGCCGCCTTTAGCTCAGTGAGCACGCCTTCCAGCAATGCATCCTGGATGTCGTCATAAAAGCGCGCCTCGACGATCAGCGCGCGCGCGCCGGAAATGTCGGTCTTATCCTTTAAAGGCGCGCGCCGTGCGTCAGCCATGTCTTTCCATTCATCCGTTTGATCGTCATTGCCGGGCATAGCCGTCCAAAGGACGGCGTCGCTTACGCTTGCCTATGCCGGCAATCCATCTTGTCGAGAAGATGGATACGCGGGTCAAGCCCGCGTATGACAGTTTAACTTCAATCATCATTTCATTTCCGACAGCCGCGCCGCATAGCGCGCCATCAAATCGACCTCGATATTGACCTCTCCGCCCGCTTGCCAGCTACCGAGTGTCGTCACCAGAAGCGTGTGGGGAATGATCAGCACAGAAAAGCCTGTGTCATTTACCGTATTGACCGTTAACGACACGCCATCGAGCGTTACCGAGCCTTTGGCTGCGATAAAACGCGCTAGCTCCCGCGTCGCGCGCAATTGGAACCGGGCCATGTCAGGCAGATCATCGCGCCTGAGGATGGTGGCAACGCCATCCGCATGCCCGGCAACGATATGGCCGCCGAGCTCATCGCCGATTTTGAGCGCACGCTCGAGGTTAAGTCTGGTACCGACAACCCAATGCTTCGCGGTGGTCATGGCCAGCGTCTCGGCGGCGGCGTCAACGTCGAACCAGGTCTTGCCCGGCATGACGCCGGAGGCCACCACCGTCAGGCACACGCCGTTGCACGCAATCGAAGCGCCGTCGGCAATCGTCGCGCGATCGTAACGGCAGGCGATGCGCAGCCGATGCAACTGCCCCTGCGCGACAGGCGTCAGGCTGGTGATCTCGCCGATATCGGAGACGATGCCGGTAAACATTACAGCCTCTCGTAGACGGTGAGAGTGTCGGTACCCAGGCTCTCGCTAGCACGAACGCGAAAGGCCGGCGAGGCGGTGATTGCGCCAAGCGGCAATGCATCCAGCGCGGCAATTCCATCAGCGCCGATCGCCTCCCTTCCACGCAGCAGCCAGAATTCGTCGGCAAGGCCTGCTGCAACAAAGGACGAGGCAACGCGCGCCCCGCCTTCCACTAGAAGCCGGGTAATGCCGCGTTCCGCCAGCGCGCGCAGCATCTCCGCAAGGTCCAAGCCGGCTTGTGGCGTGGACGCCAGACGGATCACCTGTGCGCCGGCGGAGCCAAGCCTGGCGGCCGCCGGCGCCTCCGCAAGGCTCGATGTCATCACCCACAACGCCGTGCTGCGCGCCGAATGAACCAGCCGGCTGGTGGCCGGTATCCGCAACGAACGATCGAGCACGACCCGCACCGGCGAACGCGCTTGCATACCGGGCAGACGGCAGGTCAGCAGCGGATCGTCGGACAGCACCGTGCCGATGCCGACCAGAATGGTGTCGCACTGCGCCCGCAACAGATGCATGCGCGCTTTGGCCGCCTCGCCGGAGATCGCAACCGGTTTGTGACCGGCGGCGGCAATCTTGTCGTCGGATGAGACTGCAAGTTTTAAGATCACATGCGGACGCCGTTCACGGATACGCCGGAAGTGTCCGGCGTGATCGTGCGCCGCCTCTGCCGCGCCAAGCCCGATATCGACCGCAATCCCGGCCGCGCGAAGCCTGGCATGGCCCTGGCCCGCAACTTCCGGATTGGGGTCCTCGATCGATGACACCACGCGCGCAATGCCCGCGGCCATTACTGCATCCGTACAAGGCGGCGATTTGCCGACATGCGAACAGGGCTCCAGCGTCACATAAAGCGTGGCGCCGCGCGCTGCTTCGCCGGCTTGCGCCAACGCCACAGGCTCGGCGTGGGGACGGCCACCTGGTTGCGTCCAGCCACGGCTGACAATGACGCCGTCCTTGACCACGACGGCGCCTACGGCCGGATTGGGCCACGTGCGCCCCAATCCCCGCCGGCCGAGCGCGAGCGCAAGCTGCATGAAGCGCTGATCGGCCGCCGTCGAATCCGCCGTATTTTGCTTAAGCTCCAAATTGGGCTGCTCTTCCAGATGACGGAAGATCATTTGCGTAACAGGGCGATCCGCGCGTCGTCGTCGCCGGAGAGTTCGCCGAGCACCGCCTCGAAATCCTTGGCCTCGCGGAAATTGCGGTAGACCGAGGCAAAGCGCACATAGGCGACGTCGTCGAGCTGGCGCAGATGCTCCATCACGATCTCGCCGATCGCCTCCGAAGAGATCTCCGCCTCGCCACCGCTTTCGAGTTCGCGCACGATGGCGGAGACCATCTTCTCGACCCGCTCCGGATCCACGGGGCGCTTGCGCAAGGAGATTTGCAGCGAGCGCACGAGCTTGTCGCGATCGAACGGCACGCGCCGGCCGTTACGCTTGATCACCGTGAGTTCGCGGAGCTGCACCCGCTCGAAGGTCGTGAAGCGGAAATTGCAGGCGACGCACACCCGCCTGCGCCGAATCACGGCCGAATCCTCGGTCGGACGGGAGTCCTTCACCTGGGTATCGAGACTGTTGCAGCTGGGGCAACGCATGCGGCGGAAACCTTACTGGTAAATCGGGAAACGATCGGTGAGCGCCTTGACCCGTTCCTTGATCGCGGCCTCCACCAGCGGCGCGGCGCCGTCGGTGGATTGCGCGACCGCATTCAGCACTTCGGCGATCATGCCGGCGACCTGCTTGAATTCGGCAACCCCAAAGCCGCGTGTGGTCGCGGCCGGCGTGCCAAGACGAAGACCCGAGGTCACGAACGGTTTTTCCGGGTCGAAGGGAATGCCGTTCTTGTTGCAGGTGATCGCCGCGCGCACCAACGCCTTTTCCGAGACGTTGCCTTTCAACCCCTTGGGCCGGAGGTCGACCAGCATCAGGTGGTTGTCGGTGCCGCCTGAGACGATATCGAGGCCCTCGGCGCGAAGGCTCTCGGCCAAAGCCTTGGCATTCTCGACCACGTTCTTCGCATAGATCTTGAAATCCGGCCGCAGCGCTTCGGCAAAGGCTACCGCTTTCGCCGCGATCACATGCATCAGCGGGCCGCCCTGCAGCCCCGGGAAAATCGCCGAATTGAATTTCTTGGCGAGCGCCTCGTCATTGCAGAGGATCAGGCCGCCACGCGGGCCGCGCAGCGATTTGTGCGTGGTGGTGGTCGTGACATGCGCATGCGGCACCGGGGAAGCGTGAACGCCACCGGCCACGAGCCCTGCGAAATGCGCCATGTCGACCAGAAGGTAAGCGCCGACGTGGTCGGCGATCTCGCGGAAGCGCTTGAAGTCCCAGGGGCGTGAGTAGGCCGATCCGCCGGCGATGATCAGCTTCGGCTTCACCTGCTCGGCCTGTTTGGCAACCGCGTCCATGTCGATGATCTGGTCTTCGCGGCGCACGGTATAATGCGAGGCCTTGAACCATTTGCCGGACATGTTGACCGGCGATCCGTGGGTGAGATGGCCGCCGGCGGCAAGATCGAGCCCCATGAAAGTATCGCCGGGCTGCAGCAGCGCCAGAAACACCGCCTGATTCATCTGGCTGCCGGAGTTGGCTTGCACGTTGGCAAAGTTGGCACCAAACAGTCTCTTGGCGCGCTCGATCGCGAGTGTTTCCACCACGTCCACCCACTCGCAGCCGCCGTAATAGCGATTGCCGGGATAGCCTTCGGCATATTTGTTGGTCAGCACCGAGCCCTGGGCTTCCAGCACCGCACGGCTGACGATGTTTTCCGAGGCGATCAATTCGACCTCGTGGCGCTGCCGGCCGAGTTCGCCGCGAATGGCGGCGGCGATGTCCGGATCTGCCTCGCTTAAGGTAGCGGTAAAGAACTGCTCGGGTGCGGAACTGGTCTTTGCACCGGTCTTGGCACTGCTTTGCGTAGCGCTCATGGGCGAAATATCTCCACCGCCGCAACCAGTGAGAGGCGTCGCAGGCGGTCAATTATGGCGGTCGAAAGGGTCTCGCGGGATACCACATCGCCCGGCACTGGCCAAGCGCTTGCGGTAGCCGCCTGATATTTATGCAAGATATGGTGGGGATGGGTGAATTTCCATGGAACTCCCTCGTCCCACAGCCCCACCTTCCCGCGGCGCGATGCGCCCGGGTGATGCTTGTAGTCTTCGCCCTTCGAGCAACGAGGGCGCAGGGAAAGCCGGGCGCCTGATGCACCCGCAGCCTCGTATGCAAAAGTGAAAAGCATACGAGCAAGTCACCACAGGTTCACCGGACCAATCCGGCCTTCCCTGCGCAATGGTTTTAACGGGTTCCTTCGTGCTCTCCCCGGTGAGCCGGGCTTTCTTGCCACCGTCGCCCCTGAGAAGCGTTAGCTTCCCTGGAGCTTGACACCAGCGTCGGGATGTCAGGACCACACGACTTCGCCGTCCGCATCGATGCGCGTCGTCTTCGCGCATCGATAGCGTCCATCGCATCCCGCACCCAACGTTCGTGACGACCGCGAAGCGCCCCTCCTGGAAGAGCGCGGGACGGCCGAAACTAGTGGCGGTGATTTGCCCGACGGCGCAAGCCGAATATTTTTGGCAAAGGCGTTGGACAAACTTGTTGCGCCCGACAGGCTTTTTGGTGATTTGCCCGACGGGCAAATCAACGCTGTTGCGAAGTCAGGGAAGTCAAGGCTGGATTGCCAGCGGATGCTCCCGCGTGGATGTAATTGCGAAGATCTCATCCTGAGGAGCAGCGCAGCCGCGTCTCGAAGGTTGGCCGCGAGTCCGGTGGCCTCATGGTTCGAGACACACGGCGTGGAACCAAGTTCAATTTCGGTTCCGGTTTGGTTTTTTGTCCGAGGTTCCCGGAACCCTGGCGGTGTTGCCCAAAAACCGCCATGTACACTTTTGTACCATTGGCCTCGGAACGAATGCCCCGATTTCTGCATGGTTTGTGTGGCGTTGCGATACCACGGGGAGCGGCAGTGATAGGCAAGCAGTACTTCGTGCGTCAAGCGACGATTCTGTTTTGGATCGCCAAGGCAACCAAGGACCCCAACATGTCCGCCGCGCTGATGGATAAGGCGGCTGATGTCAAATCGAGAGTTGACGAACTGGGCGCGCCACTCGATCTGACACCACTCGCGCCGGACGTTGAGCCGCCGCCCGCAAAGTGAACGTAAGGCTGCCTCAGTTGGCGGCCATTTTCATTCCAAACGCCTTCACGTTGATCTTGGTCGCAGCGTTGATCAACATATCGGAACGCCATTCCGACAATGAGTAAGGGATGCTGCTTGAGTCGAATCGCCATCGTTCTATTCTCCCTTCGGGGAGACGCCCATGCACAAAGCCGTCATTCTCGTTTTGGTGTTGTCGCTGCCGAGCCCGGCGAGCGCCAGCATGCCTTCGCTTTACAGCCCGTTCGACCGGACACACAACGGGCACTACGGGAATACATCGCCCTCAGTTTCTTCTGATGCCTCTGACGGCGCTCTTATGGGCTGTGGGCGCGGTCGCTACCGCGATCAGACAAATCACCAATGCAGAGGACCGGCCGATCTGCGTTAAACCGCGCGCTGGAGCTAGCCCGCAGTACCGACCGGACCGGCCGCAGACGCTGTCGTCATCGCTCCCGCAGAATTGGCGAACTCTGGCGACTTCGACGCTGCCGCCACGCGGCTCAATGCGAACGCGGCCAGACACGCGCACAACGCCGGCAGCGCGGCGGCAACGAATACCGACTCGTTGCTCATTTGCCTTGCCAGCATGATCCCGCCGACCAGGGGCCCGACGATCGATCCGACCCGGCCAATGCCGAGCGCCCAGCCGACGCCGGTCGAGCGGATCGCCGTCGGATAGAGTGTCGCCGACAGCGCATTGGACCCGCCCTGCCCGCCGACGACGCAGAAGCCCGCGCAGAAGATCGCCATGGTCGTGAGCGCGATCGAATGACCGGAAAAGCCGATCGCCGCCACCGCGATGGAGGCGGCGCCATAGATGAGCGCCAGGGCGCGGAACGAGAATCGATCGATAAACTTTCCGAGCGCGAAGGTGCCGATGACGCCGCCGACCTGCAGCATCGATCCGATGACTGCGGCCGCCGACACGGAAGCACCGAGGTCGTTGAGTACGGTGGGAAGCCAGTTCGACAGCATATGGAGGTCGAGCAGGCTCATGAAGAACAAGGCCCACAAGAACAAGGTCGCCCATGCGCGGCCCCCGCCGAAGAGATGCACGACCGGAATTCCGGGCAGCTTGATCTCCTGCACCACGAAGCGGGTGCCGGCCCGGTAGCGAACGGACGGGGATATCCGTGCCAGCAGCGCGGCGACGCCTTCGTTTGCTCGGCCGCTCAGCGCGAGAAAGCGGATCGACTCGGGAAGCCGGACCACCAGAAACGGAACAAGAAGCAGCGGCACCACGCCGCCGACGACGAAGACCGAGCGCCAGCCGAAGGCGGGGATCAAAGCGGCGGCGAGCAACCCGCCGACTGCCGCGCCAATGACAAACCCGCAGAACATCGCCATGACCATGGTGGCTCTGCGGCGATGCGGGCTGAATTCCGATGTGAGAGCGACTGCGTTCGGCATCGCCCCGCCGAGACCGAGGCCAGTGAGAAATCGAATGGTCATTAGGCTTGGAACGTCGCTGGCGAAGATGGTCGCGAGCGTGCCGATGCCGAAGGCGGCGGTGCAGACAATGATGATCCGCCTGCGCCCGATGCGGTCGGCGATCGGGCCCAACACCAGCGCGCCGATCATCAGTCCGAACAGGCCGGCGCTGAACACCGGTCCAAGCGCGCCGCGCGCCAATTTCCAATCCTGCGCCACAGCCGGCGCGACGTAGCCGATTGCCTGGGTGTCGAACCCGTCGACGAACAGCACGGCGGCGCAAGCCAGCAGGAGACCGATCTGGAAACGGCCGACCGGCTGCCGGTCGATGAATTCCGCGACGTCTATCGCGTCCGCTGCAGACGCGTCTATCGCGCCGACTGGATTGTCGGACATCTCGTCTCCCGGACGCTTTTATTCATGTCAGGTTTTATTTTTGTTGGGCTATGTCTATGACTCAAAATCCAAAATCCTGTATTTGAGATTTAGGCAAGTTTTCCGTCTGTCGCAATCGCGTTCTCGCGGCAGTGGCCGGTGCGGCGTTCAGCCTTCACCGTTACAAGGAAAACCGCGACAAGAACAACCGGAGGAACCGCCGATGATGAGGATCGACGCCTACACGCATTTCATCCCGAAGCGCTTTTTCGACAAGCTGACGGACTTCGCCGGCGATTACAAGGACATCGGCAAGCGTGTCCGCTCGATGCCGACGCTCTACGATCTCGATCGCCGCAAGCGCATCGTCGACGGCCACAAGGACTATGCACAGATCCTCTCCTATCCGCAGCCGACGATCGAAACCATCGCGAAAAACCCGGCGCAGATCGACGAGTTCATCCGGATGATCAATGACGGGTTCGCCGAATTGTGCGCGAAGGAGAGCGATCATTTTCCCGGCTGGGTCGCGCAGATTTGCCTCGACGCATCGGACGCCGGTGTCGCTGAAGCCGAACGCGCGACCAACCAGCTCGGCGCGCTCGGCGTGCAGATCTACACCAACGTCGCGGGCAAACCGATCGACCGGCCGGAATACCGCCCGTTCTGGAAGAAGATGGCGGAGCTCGGCAAGCCTATCTGGCTTCACCCCGCGCGCGGCGCCAATATGCCGGACTATCTCTCGGAGAAAAAATCTCTCTACGAGATCTGGTGGACGTTCGGCTGGTCCTATGAGACCGCGGTCGCAATGTCTCGCCTGGTGTTCTCCAAAATTCTCGACGATCATCCCGATCTCAAGATCATCACCCACCATTTCGGCGGCATCGTTCCGATGCTCGAGGGACGTATCGGGCCGGGCTGGGACGCGCTGGGGGACCGCACGACGGATGAGGATTACGTTTCGCTGCGAAAAAGCCTCAAGAAGCGCCCGCTCGACTATTTCAAGCAGAATTTCTACACGGACACCGCCGTCTTCGGAGGCCTTCCGGCGACGAAATGCGGCCTCGATTTCTATCCGCGCGACAAGGTCGTGTTCGCCTCCGACTGTCCGTTCGATCCCGAACAGGGAACGATGTTCCCGCGCATGACGCTCGAGATTTTCGAAAAGCTGGCCCTTTCAAAGACCGATCGCGAGATGATCTATTACAAGAATCTAGAAGTGGTCACCGGCCGCAAGCTGGTCAAGTAGAGAGGCGACCGCGTCGAGGTACGGGACCCAAGGTTATCCGGGGTCGGGTGCCGGCGCAGGACTGAGCGGGGCACCGCCGACCGAAACCGGGCCGAAAGGCTTGGGCAAGGTAGCAATCGTTTTTCGCTGTGGCCGGACGACCCGGGCGCGAAAATTTGAATGTGGGATGCTGGACGTCGTCAATGGCGACATCGAATTCTGCAGAGCGTCGGTCTGCGCCGCCAGCGAGGAGAGTTGACGGGATATTCTTTTCAAGTCCGCCTGTTGAGTTGCAGAGTTCTGCGTGAGCGAAACCAGCACAGCTGCATTTTGCTGCTGCGACAGCTGAATATCCTTCAGCGTCGCGATGACGACGGGATCCGGTATCGGGGCTGAAGCCGTCTCGTGTGCGGGCCGTGCAGTGAAGCGATTGAAATTCGGCAAGGAAAAGTGATCGAAATTCGGTAAAGCGATGCGACTAAAATCGGGCAAAGAGATACGGTTGAAATCCGGCAAGGAATTGGCGGTGGCCGCGCTAATGACGACCAAAGCGGCCAAGGACACCGATATCGCCAGCACTCGGCTCGAAGGCCCCTCTAGTGCCGCCTCGGGCTGGTTACCTCCTTCGTCCGGAGTTTTGGCCACCTGCGTTCCTTACGTGTCAACCCAGCCGCAAGATTTCCTGGCCGCCGATCGGCAAAACAAGAAGGAGCCGTCACGTGGGCGATCCAGCGACGATTCCCACGGGCGATTGCCCGCCCAGATAGGCTGAAATCATGGGCTTATATGGTTAATGATCGGTTATTCTCGGCCGTCTCGCAAGCGAGGCGATTTCCCTTGCCGGTGGCAAAAACGCCAGCCAGAGCGGGATGCAAATGTTAGAATCGAACCCGTAGAGCGAGATGACTTGTCGTTGAATCGTCATCTCGCTCTAACTTTTTTTGAGCATGATCTTTTCGGAAAACCGGTGTCCACTTTTCCGGATCATGCTCTAGCGAATGGTCGGCAACATGGCGGACTGGTCCAGCAGAGTCTGGAAACATTCGCACGATAGGCTCTCAAGGCCTTTTCGATCCAATATCGTAATCAGGCCTCTGGAATAGGAAATCAGGCCTTGCGCTTGAACCTTGCTGGCGATTTCCGTCACCGACGTCCGCCGCACGCCAAGCATTTCGGCCAAAAACTCCTGGGTCAGCCCAACCCTGTCGTCAGCAGCCCGATCGGCCGATTGCAGCAGCCAACGGCAGAAGCGCTGTTCGATGGGGTGCAGCGCGTTGCACGCCGCCGTCACGCGCGCCTGCGAGAGCAGAACCTCGTTGTAATCAATGCAGAGATCACGAATGACGTCGCTTTTTTGAACCGCCTTGCGGAAATTGGCCGCGGAAATTTTGGTGGCGCTCATGGGAAGCTGGACCACCACCCGCACCAGCGATTTGTATAAGCCCAGACCGGCCATTGCGCCAACCACGCCTTCGTTGCCCACCGTCGCCGTTTCAATGGCCTTGCCATCCCGCATCACCGCGAGCATCGAAAGCATGCCGTCGTGCGGGAAAAGCACGTCGGCAACCTCATCGCCGGCTTCGGAAATCACAAGGCCCTGCGCCAAGGCGACGGTTGTTATGTGGGGGACCAGCAAGTCGAAATGATTACGCGGCAAGGCCGCCAACAATTTGTTGTCCAACGGACGACTCGAATTTGAATGGAGCACTGCGGTCTTCCGCCCGGTCGGTCGGGCCGATTTCCGCAGGGGATGGGTATGTGACGTTCCGAGAGGACGTCCAACGGAGTCCTCAATATAGGTGACAGCAGATCGCTTTGTCGGTCGGCTAGCGGTCATAGCGGCTGCCGAGCGCGCATTTGTTCGGAAGAAAGCGTCGATTGCTCTGCAATCCCCTCAGCTTACGCCAAATCGACTAGGCCCAAGGTTTATTTACAAAGCCGACATAGCCGGCCAAAAACCGGTCAAGACGGGTCCGGGCCGAGCACTTGGACCGCGATTTCATCGTCTTCCAGTTCGTCGGCACGCGTTTTGTACTCGACGGCCAGCTTGCGCAGGCTGATTTGCAGCATCGGATCGGTGCTGTCGCGGGCAAGGCGAACGGCACGCGCGGCCTGCTCTCTGAAAAATTCGGATGTTGCCATGTGGCGCTCCTCCAACAAGGCGGGAGCATTTGGCTCTCTGTCACCGGTAAAGGCCACGGTCCGTCCGATGATGGAGACAACGCTACCATCAATGTCCGGTTCCTGACATTAAAAGTAATGGGTTCCGCCTCGGCGGTGAGAAATCGTCGCAGATATCGATCAAACCGACGTCCGTGGGTCAGTCGCGAGCTGCGCTGATAGCGCAGCTAGCTGACGCCGTCGCGGTTGTAGATGTCGTCGCGGAATTGCACGACGCCGTCCGGCGTTGCCCATGCCGTGACATAGACCCAGTACAGCGGCAGCGGCTTTGCCACCTTGGCGTCCTTGCGCTCGCCGGAGTTGATCACCTCGTCGATCTCCGGCTTCGACCAGCCCGGCGTCTCCGCCAGAATCCAGTAGACGAGTTCGCGCACATTCTGCACCCGCATGCAGCCCGAGGAAGCGAAGCGGAAATCCTCGCCGAACAGATTCTTCGACGGCGTGTCATGCATGTAGACCCCGTCCGGACTCGGGAAGTTGATCTTCATCGAGCCCAGCGAATTGAAATCGCCGACATCCTGCTTGAACTTGTAATTGACGGCTTCGGCCGAATACCAGTCGATCTGCGATGGCGGCAGTTCGTTGTTCTTGCCATCGTAAATGCGGATGTGGTTTCGGGTGAGATAATCCGGCTCGGCCTGCATCTTCGGAATCAGGTCCTTGCGGATGATCGATACCGGCACGGTCCAGAACGGATTGAAGTTGATCTGGGTGATCTTGCTGCGCACATCCGGCGATGGCCGGTCCGGTTTGCCCGCGACCGCGGTGTGACGCGTCACCGCCACCCCATTCTCGATCGCCTCGATTTGCGCGGCCGGAATATTGGCAACGACAATGCGGCTGCCGAGATTGCCGGTGAGGCTTTTCAGCCTGACAGCGTTGGTCTTGAGCTGCGCGAGCCTGCGATCCGCCGGCACGTTGAGCGCATGCAAGGTCGGCTCATGCACGATGCCGTCGGCGTGCAGCCCGTGACGGACCTGGAAGCGGCGCACCGCCGCATCGACATAGGAATCGAACACTAACGGATCGCCGGAATTCAATTCCAGGTCGCCCACGAGCGATAGCCGCTGGCGCAAGGGTGGAATCGCCGGGCTCTTGACGCCGACATGTGCACCGTCGGCCGCCTGCGGCACGTCGGGCCATCCACCCTTGGCGACGATGGTCTCGTACTGGGCGATCGAGGTTTGCGTGGTTTCCGCAGTCGAGGGCGATAGCGTCGGCAAGGATTTCTTCGGCAGGCGGACATTTCGGGATGCGTTGTCGAAGCCTGAGCCGATGCCGTTTTCCTGATTTTCCTTGATCAGCTCGTCGAGCATCTGATCGGGCGTCTGGCCCTCGGCCGCAGCCGCCCGCCGCGCCAGAGCACCAGCGGCAAGGCCGGCTGCGGATGCGAGGAAAGATCGTCGACTTGGCGCACTCATGGGTTGGCGTGAGGTTATCCGGTTCTGACCAAACAACATTTCATAGCAAAGCCTGGCCCCACGCATAAGGCCGCAATTTCGGCCGTCGCAAATACGTGACAGCGGGTTTGTCAGGCACCACCGCAGCTCTTGATGTCGTTGGCAAGATTCCAGGTCTCCTTGGTCCTCAGGTTTGTGGTCCGGTAGACGCGGCCGCGAATATCCTTGGGGCACTCCTTGGGAATATCGACCAGACACATGTTGACCTTGTCGAACACCTGGGAATGAACGATCGCGTTCTCCCGCCGAAGCGATACCTGGACCCCCGAATTGGAGAACCGGACGATCGTGCCGGGATCGGATCCCTTCTTGGGCCGCGCGGCCAGGTCATCGCCATAGCGGTCGGTGATGGAGGTGATGGTGGTGTCCGCGCATTCTCCGACCTTGCCTGGCAACAGCGAAATGCGCTCGGTACCCGGGAAGGCCTCCTCGACGGGGTCGGGCGTCGGCTCCCAGCGGTCGGGCGGCGTGCTTCCGGGCGGCAGCCTTTCCTTGGTTGCGGTTGGCTGCGGCTGATCGGCAAACGACGCGAGAAAGCTCGGCTGCGAGCAGGCCGCAACTGCAAACAGCGACAGCAGCCACAACAGACGCAACGGCTTCATCGTATCTCGCTTCGGCATTATTTCGCAAAGCGGTAGGCACCGCCCTTCTCGATCGAACGCTGAAAGGCCGGGCGCGCATGCATGCGCTTGAGCCATGCGGCGAGATTCGAAAATGGCCCGAGCCGATCGTACACGCCGGCCATCTCGCCGACAAAGCTCATCTGGATGTCCGCGCCGCTCAGCGATCGGCCTACAAAGAACTCCCTGCCCTGCAACGCGCCGTCGACATAGCCGAGATGGTTGGCGACTTCGCTGTCGATCCTGGGATGCAGCGCCCTGCCTGCCTCCTTCAGCCTGGAGACATAGAGATTGAGCATCAGCGGCAGCATGGCGGAGCCTTCGGCATAATGCAGCCATTCATTGTAGGCCTCGTAATCGGCGCTACCCATCGCCGGCATCATTTTGCCGCCGGCGTATTTGCGAATGAGATAATCGACGATAGCGCCGGATTCGGCGATTTTGAGGTCGCCATCGGTAACGACAGGCGATTTGCCGAGCGGGTGTATGGCCGCTAGTTCCGGCGGCGCGAGCCGCGTCCTTCCGTCGCGTTGATAGTGCTTCATCTCATAGGGGACGGCGAGCTCCTCCAGCAGCCACAAAATGCGCTGGGAGCGGGAATCGTTGAGATGATGAAGGGTGAGCATACGTTTCCCCAAAGGCCTCCGACGCGTTGACGTTTATCAGAGGTCTTGAGAAAAAGGCAGCAAGATGGACACGCCAAAAGATACCCCCAGGCGGCATTCCGCCCGGGGGGTCATCACTGAAAGGCCTTGTTCGATTTGTGAAATGGCCGCTCCGCCGGCCTTGATCCTATAGCCCGGTATAGCCGGCCTTGACGGGGTCGCTCGAACCGTCGAGCTCGCGCAGATAGGTGAGCCCGCATACGGTCAGCCGGTGCATGTCCTTCTCGCCTGCCTCGAACAGCGTTTGGACATATTCGGTCACCTTGACGCGCGCCTCGGCGCTTGCCGCAGCGGAGCGGTTCAACAGGAGATCGTAGGTCATCATGATACGGTCGATGGCGGGTTGCATGGCTTCCTCTCGTTCTGATCCGATTTCGAACTAATTTGTCAGACCCATTCCAGCGCTTCCGCGTCGAATTTCGCGATCGCCTTGTTGGCAAGCCTGATCTTGTTGAATTCGCCGCGCTCGAACAGTTGCACGATAATCCCGAGCAACCGCTCGTCGGTTGCAAGCGTGTCGGCGACGGCGCCGGTCCGGCACAGATAGTCGGCGGCGATGGCGTAGGCATCGCCAATCACTCGGACGTTCATGACCCGTAATCCGCGCTCGACGAGCATCGCCGCATCTCCGGTACGCGGCGTTAAGCCTGTGGCTGCGAAAAAGTTCCATTTTCGGCCGGTCGCTTATGCATGGATAAAACGACAAAACGCACCGGTTCGGAAAATCCGAACCAGTGCGCGTTGGGGAAGCCTCTTGCCTCGGTCGCGGCTGCCGGTCTTTTACCTGGCCGGCTTGGCCGAAACAGAATTTGGAGCCGATAGCTTAGAGCCGATAGAGGATCTGGTCGGTCCAGAACCGCTCGAGGCGATGCAGCGACTTGTTCAGCGTCGCGAATTCCTCGTTCGAGATGCCGCCGACCTGTTCAACGGTCTTGACGTGCTTCTGGTAGAGCGCATCGACGATGCGGCGGATTTCCTGGCCCTGCGCGGTAAGGCGAATGCGGACCGAACGGCGATCAACGCGCGAACGCTGGTGATCGAGGAAGCCGAGCTCGACGAGCTTCTTCAAATTGTAGGAGACGTTGGAGCCGAGGTAATAGCCGCGCGTGCGCAGTTCGCCCGCGGTCAACTCCTTGTCGCCGATGTTATAGAGCAACAAAGCCTGCACCGAATTGATATCGGCGCGACCGCGACGATCGAATTCATCCTTGATGACATCGAGCAGACGGCGGTGCAGCCGCTCTACCAACGTCAATGCCTCGAGATAGAGCGGCTGGACCGGAGCCTGGCCCGGCACGCGCTCGACGGTTTCAACCGCCGTTGCAACGGCTTTCATCATGACACTTCCCCTGTTGTCGTTTTTATCGACTTATTCGACGAAACTTTTGTCCCGCCTGATAGCGCCAACTTAAGGGGGCCGTTTGAAGATCAGCTTAAATAAGAGAATAAAGAGATCATGAATTTAAGACAGTGAATCGCGGATTAAGCCTGCAATACAAGGGCTTTTCGCAAGGTTTCATTGACGGTGCGATGTCCCTGTTCACGCTTCGTCTGCGTCCGCTGTCACATATGGAAACAGGGGCCGGCAAATTCGAAACGCTTGCGTAACAGGTGTGGCCGAAGGCTCACGGTGAGCGAATGGTTACCGCTATCCGGTTGAATACGGTGGCCTATGGTGGCCGCTCGCGGGCGGCCATCCACGCCAGCGCGAGATAGATCGACAGCATCAAGGCTTCCGCAACCACTACCGCAAGGCTGCCGCCATAGATCGCGGGAAACATCAGCTCGATCACCGTCATCGACACGACGGTGATGAGCCACACCACCGCGCCCCACGGCGTTGCCAGCCACAGCCCTACGGCGGCGACGAGTTCGATAACGGCGAAATAGACGGTTGAGGCCTGCCATGCCAGCGACTGGTTCTCGAAGGCTTCCTCTTCGCCGCCGGTAAAGCCCGTGACCTGCGCCCAGTGATAAAGGCCCTTGGCGACGGAGACGACCGCCATGATGCGCAGAAAGAAGACGAGCCGGCGCGTCCACACATTATCGCCGGACTCGATACGCTCCGACGATATCGCTTCCACCGATATCGCATTGTCTCTGGAGGTGTCGCGCGCTGAAGTATCTGACATCGTTGAGGTGCCGGCCGACCTTCGGGGTTTATTGTTGTGGATCACGCTCAGATCGCTCTTGGCACACTCTTGGCCCGTTGGCGCGGCAAAATCAATTGGGCGTGCCCACCTTGGGCCGAGCCGCACAAAGTGCTACTTTACGGCAAAGGCGATATCCTGCCGTCACTTGCCGTCCCGGGAGACAACATCCAATGGCGATCAAATTTGGGCGTCCGATCGAAATGCGCGACACGCCGCGCCGAGAGACCGCCCTCTCCGCCCCGCCGCTTGACCTCGCCGTGCGACCCCGCCGCAACCGCAAGGCGGAATGGGCGCGGCGCATGGTGCGCGAAAACGTCCTGACCACGGACGATTTGATCTGGCCCCTGTTCGTGTCGGATGGTCATAATAAGCGCAGCGACGTCGCCTCGATGCCCGGCGTGCAACGCCTGTCCGTCGATCAGGCGGTACGGGAGGCTGAGCGCGCGATGAAGCTCGACCTCCCCTGCATCGCCTTGTTCCCCTATACCGACCCGAGCCTGCGCGACGAGCAGGGCTCGGAAGCCGTCAACCCCGATAATCTCGTCTGCCAGTCGGTGCGTGCGATCAAAAAGGAGTTTCCCGACCTCGGCGTGCTCTGCGACGTCGCGCTCGATCCCTTCACCAGCCATGGCCATGACGGGTTGTTGGAGGATGGCAGGATCCTCAACGATGCGACGGTGGCGGTCCTGGTGCGCCAGGCGCTGGTGCAGGCGGAAGCCGGCTGCGACATCATCGCACCGTCCGACATGATGGATGGCCGCGTCGGTGCCATTCGCGAGGGGTTAGACGCCAGCGGCTTCCTCGACGTGCAGATCATGTCCTATGCGGCGAAATATGCCTCCGCCTTCTACGGTCCCTTCCGCGACGCCGTGGGCTCGGCCAAGACGCTTTCCGGCGACAAGCGCACTTATCAGATGGACAGCGCCAATTCGGACGAGGCGTTGCGCGAGGTCGAACTCGACATTGCCGAGGGCGCCGACATGGTGATGGTCAAGCCCGGCATGCCCTATCTCGACGTCCTGCGCCGGGTCAAAGACACCTTCGGCATGCCGACCTTCGTCTATCAGGTGTCCGGCGAGTACGCGATGCTGATGGCGGCCATCGGCAACGGCTGGCTCGACGGCGATCGGGCCATCATGGAGAGCCTCACTGCCTTCAAGCGCGCCGGCGCCGACGGCATTCTCAGCTATTTTGCGCCACAGGCGGCGGAAATGTTGAAGAAGGCCAACCGCTAGCAACCCGCGGCTTGTGCGCACCTATTGCGCCGTCGGCCGCAGCGCGGAATGCGCACGCAGCGCCTCGCGCTGTTCTTTCGAGAGCACGGTCACGGGATAGATCGGTTCGGGCGTTTTTGGCCGGAAGAACGGATGCGGCCAGGTCTGGCCGCTGATCCGCCAGCCGAGCACCTTGGCGATGGCGCGAAACAGCAGTCCGAAATTGAAGCCGGTCGATCCCGGCGGCGGCGATCCGATCGCGTGTTTGCCAAAGATCGCGCCGACCGGCCGGCCGAACGCGCCCGGCCCGCTGTCCGCTCCGAAAGCTTGCGCCAGGATTCCGACAAAGGGGATCGCTGGCCCCGCGGTATTGCCAACCGGGGTTTTGCAGCAGGTCGTGTGCCAGCGGTACAACCCCTTGGGCGTCAGCCGCAGTCCGGCAATCCGATCCTGCCCTTTGACGAATGTGAGCGAGGCCGGCGCGACCTGAACAATGTCGGAGCCGCCCTGCGCATCGAGCAACTCCGCACGCCCCAATTGATGCAAAAAAGCCTGGCAGTCGTCGCAATAGCAGACCACGCGGTTGACGTTTTGCGGCGAGGCGTTCGTCAGCACGCCCAGAACCTCTCCGCAGCGACAGCTCAGCCTTGCCTCGGTTGTCATGTGTCCTCCGTCCGCCAAATGCTCGCAAGGATTGAGCGGGCCAGCAAGTGTCCGAAGACCCATCGGCCGCAAGGGGACAGGAATATTCCGACGGATAATGCCGCAAAGGGCTTGCGGCGGGATGACAGGTTCCCATGTTTCGTCTGAATCAAACGTCCCCCTCGGGAGAACGCAACATGTCCTACAGCGGCTCTGGAAATACTGGCGGCGATAGCGCCTGGCACAGCGATGGCGGGGTTCCACCCCATGCCTTCGATCCCGACCTGGAGCCGGAGCTGTTTCGCGGCGTGCTGACCCGGCGGGTGTTCGCGTTTCTGATCGACCTCGTGGTTCTCGCGATACCGGTAGTGCTCGGCTACGCCTTCATTGCCGTGTTCGGGCTGATCACGCTCGGGCTCGGCTGGCTGCTGTTCTGGCTGGCGTGGCCCGCGTCCGTCATCTGGGCCATCGTCTATTACGGGGCCTCCCTCGGCGGCCCGCATTCGGCGACGCTGGGAATGCGCGCAATGGATCTCGAACTGCGCACCTGGTACGGCGCCCCTGGCTATTTTGTTCTGGGTGCCATGCACGCGGTGCTTTTCTGGGTTTCGGTATCGTTTCTGACCCCGCTCGTGGTGCTGGTCGGACTTTTCAACAGCCGGCGGCGCCTGCTGCACGACATGGTGCTGGGAACTGTGATCATCAACAACTCGGTTCGCAGCCCCGTGGGCCAGCCGGCACGGACTTTCTGAGCCTCTTTTTCCGAGCCTATCGGTCGAAATCGGGGGAAACACGCTGCCAAAAAAGTGCCCAGGCAAACGGTTTGCAAACCAATTGACCGTTAAGCTCGGCGGCGCGATGCTGGGCGTCTAGTGCCGCGCTAGCCCTTCGGAGACTGACGACATCCCGTGACCCAGCACTCGCGTGATACCCCGCAATTCTACCTGACGGCGCCCTCCCCCTGCCCCTATCTGGCGGGACGGCACGAGCGCAAGGTTTTCACGCATCTGGTGGGCGACAAGGCGGGTGATCTCAACGACCTGTTGACTCATGGCGGCTTCCGGCGAAGCCAGTCGATCGCCTATCGGCCGGCCTGCGACCAGTGCCGAGCTTGCGTCTCCGTCCGCGTGATCGCCAACGAGTTTCGGCCCTCGCGCAGTTTCCGCAAGATCGCCGCCCGCAACGCCGACATTGTCGGCGAGCAGCGCAGCGCGGTGCCGACCTCCGAGCAATATTCCGTGTTCCGCGCCTATCTCGACCAGCGGCATCGGCACGGCGGCATGGCCGACATGACGGTGCTGGATTACGCCATGATGGTGGAGGACAGCCACGTCGAAACCCGCATCATCGAATATCGGCGCCGTGGCGTCGATACGGCCGTCAACGGGCGCGGCAACGATCTGGTCGCGGTGGCCCTGACCGACGTGCTCTCGGACGGGCTGTCGATGGTCTATTCCTTTTTTGAACCGTCCGAAGAGAACCGTTCGCTCGGCACCTTCATGATCCTCGACCATATCAATCGTGCGCGCCGGCAGGGACTGCCTTACGTCTATCTCGGCTACTGGATCGAGGGCTCGAAGAAGATGGACTATAAAGGCCGCTTCCTGCCGCAGCAGCGGCTCGCGCCCTCGGGCTGGATCCGCGTCGAGGCGTCAGGCGAAATGCTCACCGAGCCGCAGGATTAAGCCCGCTCCTGCTCAACCAAAGGCTGGAAGCAGGCGCGCGATGACGGCGACCGTGCCGCCGCCCGGTGGGCCCTGGTGCTCGGCGCCACCGGAAACATACACCGCGCCGGTCCCCGCCAGGCCACTGATCAATCCGCCCACGGCCGCCCGCGCATGCCGGGTCGCGCTGATGTCGGTGTCTTCCAGCATGGTATGGCGAAAACCCCGCACCGCGCCGTCGGGCGATGCCTCGGCCTTGGCGAAGATATTCACCAGTCGATCGGGCGTCGCTGGGGCTGAAGTGTCTTTGCCGCCAAGGCCGACGCTTTGCAGCGCCTCGATGACTGCAGCCGTGTCGATCGCGTCGCGCATGACCGCGTGCCCAATCACGAACGGGCTTGTGGCGATGTTCGAATTGCCCATGACGATGACGACGTTGTGCATGAGCTCGATGCCGGCGGACGTCGAGGCGACCGACGAGAACAGATCGTATTTTTTCAGGATGTCCTCATCGCCGATGTCGCCTTTGACCTCGCCAAGTGACGCGGCCACGCCGAGCGCCGAGGCGCCGCGCGAATAGCCCATCGATCCGTAGGCGCTGTAGGTCACTGGCCGCTCGCCCCTGCCATGGGCCTCCTCGATACGGTCGCTGGTCAGCAAGGGGCACTTGATCTGCACGAAATGCACATCGGTTGGATCCTCGATGCCGGCATCCGCCATGGCGGCCGCAACCGCGCTTGCCGTCTCGACGAGTTGGGCGCTGCGTCCGATCTCTTCGGGGAGAAAATTGCGGGTGTGGGCGATACCGATGCTCAGGCGCTTGCCCGCCATCTTTTGTTGCGCGGCATTGTTGTCCGGCTGTTTGCGCGTGAAGACAGTGATATGCGGACTGAGCACGCCTTCCGTGCCGCCCGACATGACAAAGGCGATCCGTTCCTCCACGCGCTGCGGCGACAGCGCAACGCGGGGTGCGAGCGCGACCGACAGCGCGGAGACCGCATATTCGCGGGTGAAGTCGTTCACCCCGCCATTGCCTTCGGTCTTGCCGAGGATTGCCAGGATCGATGCCGGATCGATACGGCCGGATTCGATCAACTGGATCAGGCCCGAAACGTCGCCGGGCCCTTTGGTCGGAATCCGGACCACGTCGACGGAAATGCTGCGTGCGGTCATTCGAATTCGCCGCCCTGCCAGAAGACGACGCGATGTTCGATCGCCCCGATGATGTAGAACATCGTGATCCCCGCCAGCGCCGCCGCGACGATCGCGGCAAACAACGTTGCGGTCTCCAGATGGGCGGAGGAGACCATGATCAAATAACCAAGCCCTTGCGTGGCGCCAACGAATTCGCCGACGATGGCTCCCACGATGGCGAGCGAGGACGAGATTTTCAACGCCGAAAACAGGTAGGGAAGGCAATATGGAATCCGCAGCTTGCGGAATTCCTGCGCGTTGCTGGCGCCGAGCGTCTGAAACAGTTCGCGGTATTCGGCATCCGCCGCCTTCAGCCCTTTGACGGTGTTCACGAGAACCGGAAAGAAGCAGATCAGGATCGCCGCGACGATCTTCGACCACCAGCCGGTTCCGAGCCAGATTACCAGCAAAGGCGCTATAGCCACGATCGGGGTGGTCTTGATCGCAATGGCGATCGGAAACAGCCCCTCCTCGAGAGTGTGAAACCGCACGAACAAGATGGCGCAAACGAACGCGAGCACGCTCGCAATCGCAAAGCCGATTGTCGCCTCCAGGAAGGTAACGCCAAGCGACAGCGCGAGCGTTCGGTCGACGTCGGCGAGAACGGCGATCGGCGAGGGCAGCAGATATTCGGGGATGCCGGTCGCCATGACCAGGCCCTGCCAGACCGCAAGCGTCAACAGGCCGAACAGGATCGGCGTCCTGAAGCGAAGCATCATCGGCCACCTCTCAATATCCTGCGAACGAGCTTCATCACCGAGAGCGTTTCCGCATCTTCCGGCAAACGCGGCCGCGGACTTCGAACGCGCACGTCCTCCACAAGCCGCGCGGGCCGGTCCGTCAGCACAATCACCCGATCGGACATCGTCACCGCTTCCACGATCGAGTGCGTCACCATGATGATGGTGTGCAGCCGCGTGAGGCTGCTTTGCCAGATGCTGATCAGCTCCTCGTTGAGCGTCTCACGCGTCAACTCGTCGAGCGCCCCGAATGGTTCATCGAGCAGAAGAATGTCGGGATCGCTCATCAGCGCGCGGGCAAGTGCCGTGCGCTGCTGCATTCCGCCGGAAAGCTGATGGGGGTAAGCCTCGGTGAAGCCGCCCAATCCGACCATATCGAGGATGTTGCGCGCCCTGATGTGGTCGGTCTGGTCGACGACGCTGCCGCCAAGCTTGATCTCCACCGGCAGCAGGATGTTGTCGAGCGTCGTCCGCCAGGGCAACAGCAGAGGCTTCTGAAACATGAAGCCGATGCGCAGGTTCGCATCACCGAGCGCGAGCCGTCCGCCGGTCGGCGGGATCAGACCGGCGATCGCTTTCAGCAACGTGGACTTTCCGCACCCGCTCGGGCCGAGCAGCGTTACGAACTCGCCCCGCTGCACGGTCAGGTTCAATTTCTCGATCGCGACGACCTTGTCGAAGCGGATTTCGAGATCTTCGATCGCAACCAGGGGCTCGGGATGCACGTCGGACCGCGCCGCCAATGCGACGACGCTCATTTGAGGAAGTCGGCTGTGAATGCGCTCGCAATATCGACCGGCGTTTTCTGGAAGCCGCCATCGACCAGTAATTTCTGCGCCGTGCTCCACCCCGCAGCATCCATCGCCCCGACCGGGCTTTGGTCGGGTTGCAGCAAAGGCAGCGCCGCCTTCATCATCGCCAGCTCGTGGTCATAGGTCAGCTTTTGGCCGTACTTGACGGTCGTCCGTGCGGCGTCTTCGGGAGCAGCGATAGCCTCGGACCAGCCTTTCAGGGTGGCGGTGACGAACTTGCGCACGAGATCCGGCTTTTCCTTGAGCATCTTCTCGGTGGTGAACAAGGTGTCGGCATAGAAGTCGATGCCGAACGCCGACGGCGAAATCACATTGACCTCAAAGCCTTTCTCCCTGGCCGCCAGAACCTCGTTGATCAGATAGCCGGGCCAGACGTCGATCGAGCCGGCCAGGAGCGGCGCAATGTCGAACTTGACGGGCGTTTCCGTCAATTTGCTCTTGTCGACGCCTGCCTTGGCGAGAACCGCCCGATAGATCAGCTCCTCATTGCCTCCGATCTTCACGCCGACATTCTTCCCGACAAAATCGGCGGGCGTCTTGATGCCGGACTTCGCCAGCGAAAACAGCACGAACGGGTTGCAGCGGAAAATCACCGCCAGCGCCACGACCGGAACACCCTTGCTGCGCGCGATCAGGATCTGGTCAGCGCCGGTGACGCCGAACTGCTCGTTGCCGCCGCTGACCATCTGGACGGCGGGAAAATCCGGGCCGCCGGGTTGAATGTCGATGTCGAGGCCTGCATCCCGGTAGTAGCCCTTTTCCTTGGCGACGTAGAAGCCGGCGAATTGCGCCTGGTGAAACCATTTCAATCTCACGGTCGCGGATTCGGCGGCCTGCGCGGCGACAGACATTGCGCTCAGGACGAGAATGGCGACGGACGTGGCGATACGGCGAAGCATGATCGTTGCCCTCCAGCGTAAAAGTGGCCCACAGCATCCGCCCGGCCAGCGAGCGCTTCCAGAACCAAATTCAGGCCACAGCGTGCGTAAAAAGAGAGCACTCCGCCTGAATGGGCGGCATCCCGCGCAAGCTTCGACGGCTTTTGCGCCGATTTTGCAGCGGCATGGACCTTGCTGTTGCCCACGTTGGGAGGGCCCGGAAATGCCGAAGAAAAGCAAGAGAACCGCGCGTGCGGCAAGGGCTGAGGCCACGCCGCGCCCTGCTTCCGACCGCCCCGGCGCGCGGCCGCGCCCCCGCCTTCGTCCGCCGCGCGTACTGAGCTACGTCGATGCCGTGGCCCGCTACGGTTCGATCCGCAAGGCCGCCGAAGCACTCAATGTCGCATCCTCGGCGTTGAATCGGCAGATCCTCGATCTCGAAACGGATCTGGGGGCGGCCCTGTTCGAACGCCTGCCGCGGGGCGTGCGGATGACCTCGGCGGGCGAGGTCTTTCTCGTCTACGCCCGCCTGGTGATTTCCGAACTGAAGGCAGTCGAGTCCCGGATCGAGCAGCTCCGCGGCCTTGTCCGCGGGCAGGTCAGCGTCGCCGCAGCGGAATCCGTGGCCGGCGAGTTTCTGCCCTCGGCGATCACGCGGTTTCAGGCGACCCATCCCTATGTTCGTTTCCATGTCCGGATCGGCTCGCCGGACGAACTCGCCGTTGCGCTTGCGGAGGATCAGGTCGATCTGATCCTGACGCATGAGATGCCGCGCAACAAGGACGCCGCCGTTATCGCTATCGCGCGCCAGGCGCTGTGCGCGATGGTCGTCCCCGATCATCCGCTGGCAAGGCTTGACGAGCTACGCTTACGCGATTGCCTTGCCTATCCCCTGGCGCTGGCGGATGCCACACTCGCCGGCCGCGGGCTGATCGAGCAGGTTCTCGCGCGGGCCTCGTTCGATCTCGACCCTCGTCTGGTCTCGAATTCGGTCGAAGCGATGAAAGCCTTTGCGCATATGAATCGCGGCGTCTGCTTCCAGTTTCGCAGTCCCGGAAAGGCGCTGATTCCACCCGGCGACATGATCGCGCTTCCGCTGGTCGACCCGCCTTTGTTGCAGGCGCGCTTGCTGCTCGCGACGCGGCGCGATCGTGTGCTGCCGGTTGCAGCGGCAGCCTTCGTGGAGCAAATGAAGACCGAGCTTGCGATAGCGGGACAATGAATGTCCGAACGAGCGCGAGCTTCCTCCCCGCGCGCTATTTCTTGAGCGGGGCGTAGAAGGTGCCTTCGACCTCGCAGATATCGTCGCCGTTCAGCCGGTGAACTTCGATGATGGTGCGCGGCGGATAGGGACCTTGGCCCCAAAACTCTTCCTGGATCTTGTTGACGATCGGGCGGAAGCGATACATGTCCGTGACATAGACGACGAGCCGCGTCGCGTCGCGCAAGCTCGCGCCTTCGGATTCCGCGATCAGCTTCATGTTGGCGAAGGCCTGGCGGATGCGCGCCTCCTCGCCTGCGACTTGCAAATTGGTCTTGGGGTCGATCCCGCGCATGCCCGCGACGAAGACGAAGTCGCCGGCGCGCGTACCCAGACTCCATGTGCCCGTCGGCTTGATCGCGCCGTCCGGCGCCAGCGTTTTCACGCCCGATGGCGAGCGCGGAAGCGGTTCTGCGGCCATCGGATGGGCCCACGATAACGCGATCAGCAACAATATGATTTTTTTCACGACAAACCCCCGATCGCAACGCTGACCGAACCTCAGGAACAGGCGAGTAGCGAATAGGGAGTAGCGAATAGCAGGGATAATTTCTATTCGCTATTCGCTACTCCCTATTCGCTACATCACAAAATCCCAGACCAGCTTCGCATTGAGTGCGATGATCAGGGCTGCCGTGACCATCGCCAGCCCGCTCAGCCAGCGCGGCGCGACGAAAGCCCCCATCTTGCGGCGGCTCGCGGTAAACATCACCAGCGGCACCACCGCGAAGGGCAATTGCAGGCTGAGCACGACCTGGCTCAGGATCAGAAGCCGGCCCGTCGCCTTCTCGCCGGCCAAAAGCGTCACCACCACCGCCGGCACAATCGCAATCAGGCGCGTCACCAGACGCCGCAGCCACGGCGCGATGCGCCAATTCAGAAAGCCCTCCATCACGATCTGGCCCGACAGGGTCGCCGTGATGGTCGAATTCAACCCGCAACATAGCAACGCGACCGCAAACAGCGTCGGCGCCAAGGTCGAGCCGAGCAATGGTGCGAGAAAGCCATGCGCCTGATCGAGCTCGGCGACATCGGTTTGGCCCGTCCGGTGAAATGTCGCCGCCGCCAGAATCAGGATCGAGGCATTGATCACCAAAGCGAGACACAATGCGATCGAGGAATCGATGGTCGCAAGCTTGATCGCCTCGCGCTTCTCTTCCCTGCTTTCGCCAATCAGGCGCGTCTGCACCAGCCCGGAATGCAAATAGAGATTATGCGGCATGACGGTGGCGCCGAGAATGCCGAGCGCGAGATAAAGCATCTCGCGGTTGGCGAGGATTTCGGTCGTCGGCACAAAGCCCCTGAGTACCGCGCCCCAATCGGGATCGGCGAGCGCGATCTGCACCGCAAAGCAGGCCGCGATCACGCCCAGCATGGCCACGACAAAGGCTTCGATCCAGCGAAACCCAAAGGCTTGCAGCGCCAGGATCAAAAACACATCCGCCGCCGTGAGGACGACGCCGACCCCGAGCGGAATATGAAGCAGGAGATTGAGACCGATCGCGGTGCCGATCACTTCGGCAAGATCGGTCGCCGTGATCGCCAATTCCGCCGACAACCACAGCGGCAACGACACCCAGCGCGGAAATGAATCGCGGCAGGCCTGGGCAAGATCGCGCCCGGCGCCGACGCCGAGCCGTGTGCACAGCGATTGCAGGACGATCGCCATCCCGTTGGAAAGTAGCGCAATGCTCAAGAGCGCGTAGCCGAACTTGGAACCGCCGGCGAGTGAAGTCGCCCAATTGCCGGGGTCCATGTAGCCGACCGCCACGAGATAGCCGGGGCCGAGAAATGCCAGGAGCTTGCGCCAGAAGGGACCTTTTTGAGTGGTCCCCACCGTAGCGAACATGTCTGCCAGCGAAGGCGTGCCCCGCTCACCCCGCCAGCCGCTTGCCCCCGACGGAACGTCAGCGGCGGCCTTTGGCAGGGAATCCGGGGCCAATTGCGAGGATCGAGCATCCATCCGGTCAAGATGGACGATGTCTTCCTTTATTGCAACTCATTTGCAACTGCATCTGGTAGATGTTCCCAACCGAAATCTGGAAACGGGTGGGTTTGCGGTCCTTCAGGCCCGACATTGCCGGTCAATCGAGATTCGAAGGATCAAATCATGTCGACCGACCGTCTCCCTCACCTGCCCCCTACCTTCAACCGCCTCGCCTGGTCCAATCTTGCGGCGCAGTCGGCCGAACAGATTGCGCTGGCAGCAAGCCCCATTGTCGCCGTGCTTCTGCTTGGCGTCGGCGAGGGCCAGACCGGCCTGTTGCAGACCGCGCTGACGCTGCCCTTCATCCTGTTCGCGATCCCCGCAGGGCTCTTGGCCGACCGCATCTCGCGGCGCTACCTGATGGCGGGCGCCGAGGCGCTACGGGCCGCAGCGCTGCTCGCAATCCTTCTCTTGATCGGGCTTGATCGCTTGACGCTGCCGCTATTGGCCTTGGCAGGCTTTATCGCGGTGTGCGGAACGGTCGTCTACAGCGTGGCGGCACCTGCGCTGGTGCCTTCGCTGGTTTCGCCAAATCTCCTCCCCGTTGCCAATGCGCGGATTGAGCTTGCGCGCACCATCGCCTTTGCCGCGGGACCCGCGCTCGGCGGCGTTCTGGTGGGATGGCTGGGTGCTGCGCCCGCCTTCGGCTTTGCCGCAGGCCTCTCCGTGATCGCGGTCGTGCTGCTGTCGGGCATTTACGAGCCTGCGCGCGCGCCCGCGTCGCGGCGTCATCCGTGGCAGGATATTCGCGAGGGCGCCGTCTTTGTGTTCCACCATGCGTTGCTGCGGCCGGTATTCGTCACCCAGTTCATTTTCAATACGGCTTCATTCCTGCTGCTCGCCGTCTTCGTGCCCTATGCGGTGCGGCGTCTCGGACTGTCGGCCGTGGGCGTCGGCGCGACCATGGCAATGTATGGCGCCGGTATGGTCGCCGGTGCGCTGCTTGCGACACGGGTGATGCGGCGCCTCGCCTTCGGCACGGTGATCGGGCTCGGGCCGGTCGCGGGCTTCATCGCCGCCGCCATGATGGCGCTGACGACCGTTGTTCCTTCGCCCTGGCTTGCGGGTGCAAGCTTCTTCCTGCTCGGCGCCGGTCCGATCCTGTGGGTGATCTCGACGACGACGCTGCGCCAATCGGTGACGCCGCCAAGCTTATTGGGGCGGGTTTCGGCAATCAATATCATGAGCTACGGCGCCCGCCCCTTGGGCGCGGCGCTCGGCGCGGTTGTCGGCGGGATCTATGGTGCGGAAGCCTGCCTTTATCTCGCGGTCGCGATCTTCGCGGTTCAGGCGCTCGTGATCCTGATGTCGCCGGCGGTCGCGCTCGCACGACAACCGGAAATGACAGGCGAAACGGTCAACCTACAGACCTGCTCATAAACAGCAGAATATTCTCATTTTCCCAAGGCGGCTTTTCCAGCTTCGATTTATCTGATACTTTTTGATCCGATTATATGATGATTGTCATCAAAAGATCGATCGGGGGAGCTGCGATGACTGACGAAACCGTTCAAACGACCGTCGCAGCTGCGACCCCGCAAGCTTCGTCGTCTCTGGTCAGGATCGCAGTCCTTGCCGCCATGGCGGCGACGGGAACACTCGCCACCAATATCCTGCTGCCTTCACTGCCGACGATGGCGGCGTCGCTGAACGCTTCCAGCGCGGCTATCACGTCTGCGATCACGGTCTACCTCGCCGCCTTCGCGCTCGGGCAACTCGCGGCAGGGCCGATCTCGGATCGCTACGGCCGGCGCTGGCCGGTGCTGGCCGGCTTCGCCGTGTTCCTTGCCGGCAGCATCTGGTGCGGCCTTGCCACCGACTTGCCGGGCCTTTTGATCGGCCGCGTCATCCAGGCCGCGGGTGCGTGCTTCACCTCCGTGTTGTCCCGCGCCATTGCGCGCGATCTGTTTTCCGGCCCTGCGCTCGCGCGAGCGATGGCGTTGATCATGATCGCGATGGCAGCCGCACCCGGCTTCTCGCCGCTATTGGGCGGCGCCCTCGATTACTATTTCGGCTGGCGTGCCGAATTTGCTTTTGTAGCCGCGTTTGCCGCCGTCGGGGCTGTTTGCTACGGCGCGCTACTGGGCGAAACCCATCACGCGACCCGGATTGCACTCGATCCGCTGGCGGTCGCCCTGAATTATTTCAGTTTGATCAGGGACCGCCGCTTTCTGGTTCCGGCAGCGACCGTGAGCCTGATCATGGGCGGGTTGTTTGCAATATTCGCAGCGACGCCGCGCATCCTGATCGAAGGGATGCACTTCACGCCAATCGAACTCGGTCTTTTTTTCGCCGGCACCGTCATGATCGTGTTCGCCGCCGGTATACTGGCGACGCGGTTGGCGCCGCGCTTCGGGCTCGACCGCTCCATCAGGGGAGGATTGCTTACCGCCGCGATCGGCAGCGTCGCGATGCTGCTGGTGTCGGTCTTGATCCCCACGTTCTTTCCCTTCCTTGCCGCCATGTGCGTATTCCTGCTCGGCATGGGCATCGTGAATCCGCTCGGGATAGCGCAGGCGCTGTCGCCGTTCGGCGAGAAGGCGGGCGCGGCTTCCGCTTTGATAGGTTTTTGGCAGATGATGGCGGCAGCGATCGCGGTCTGGCTGGCAGCGGCCATTTCGCATGACGCAATGTTCGCGCTTGGCATCGTGCTCACCGCGACTTCGCTGGCGGCCGTGGCGCTCTATGCCGTGCGGGCGAAAGCGGCCTAGCCCGCAGATTCACCAAATGTAGCGCAGGGTTCCGGTTCCGGCGTAGGTCTGCGAGCCGCCGGCGAATTCGCCGTCGAACCTTGCCAGCAACGACCACTTCGCGGTGAGGCGCAGTTCCGCTTCCACGCTCGCAAGCGCAGAGTCTTTCGGCGGCGCTGCGCCATTGACGATGAAGCTCGCGCCGGGCAGCGCCTGGAACACGGCCGTCAGCGACGAATTGCTCAGCCAGTCGTGCGCCCAGGCGGCCCGTGCCCGCAACAGAAGCGGCATGTCGCCAACAATCTGGAGATTGTCGAAACGCGCGCCAATCTCGCTTCTGGTGTCGATCGCAGTCATTGCATTGTAGCTAAGCCCGAAGCCGCCGCCGGTGAGATCGGTCTCGCTATAGCTCGGCGTGTGGGACAGTTGTTCTTGCAAAGCTCCGTAGGGCGTGATTCCGACGACGGCGCTGCTGACCGGCATGCCGAAGCGATAACCGGCCTCGATGCGAGCGGCATAGCTCTGTCCTGCGAAGCTCGCAGTGAGCTGATCACCGATGGCGCTGCGGTTGGTCGTAAACCAGTTGTTGGCGAAGGCGAGCGCAGCCGACAGATAGGCTGGACCTGTGCGCACCGTGCCATGGACACCGGCCTGGAATTCTTGACTGCTGCCGCCGCCGAGACCTGAAGCGAGATTCCAGCTGGTGCCGCCGCCGGCGAGCGCAAAGCCCAATACCATATTGGGGGTGGCTTGATAGTCCATGCCGGCGGCGAAGCCGCTGTCGTGCGCCGTGAAAGCGGTGGTGCCGGCAACGGGGTTGCCATTGGTCGCGTTGCTGCCGCCGAACGCCGAACCCCACGCGCTCCAGTGCTGATCGAATGTCTGAGGCGGTGGCGCCTTGAGCAGGGAAGCATAAGCCAGCGCGACGTCGGGCGGGAAACTTGCCTGTTGATCCGGTGCGAAGCCGGACAGGCCGCTTAGTTGAGGCGCAGTCCCCCCACCGAACATCAGCAAGAAGAACCCGGTCTGCGTCCGGAAAACGACAGTCTGCGTCTGGGTCGACGCCTCGCCTGTCAATTGTCTGACCGTGAAATCATAGCTCGCACCGCTGAGGCCGAATAAGGGAACGAACTGGGGCGGCAGGACGCCGCCATGGTTGAAGTAGTTGTTGATCGCGGCGGTGACAGTCTGCTCGTTGGCGTTCAATCCGCCACCGCCGCCGAGGTTTGCCGTCAAGCTCAGCAGCACGTCGGTCGGCGTGTAGCTCAGGATCCCTGTCAACGCCGGCAACGACAATCCCTGCACGCTGATGAAGCACTTACATGCTACAGAGAAGATCTGCGCCGTCGTCGGCGACAACGCGACCGTCGTGTTCACGCCACTGAACGTGGTGCCGCCGAGCCCTGCCGATTGCAGAATCGTGTACTGTTTGTTCACCAGGCTGCCGGTGCCGATGAACGCATTCACCGTGCCGGCAAGCGAGGCGGTGCCGGTCGCGTTGGCGAACGTCGAGGTCGATGGATTGAGGAAGACCTGATAGATCGCGCCGGATTGGAACGCGAGATTGCCGGAAACCGTCGTCGAAGTGCCGGGCATGCCGGCTGCGCCGGGCGCGAAGACGCCGCCGGAATTGATCTGCGTATTGCCGACTGTGCCGGTGCCGCTGAGCGTGCCGCCATTGTTGACCGTCGCGAGGCTCGATGCGGCGATCGAGCCGTCGATTTCGAGGATGCCGGCGTTTACGGTCGTGGCACCGCTATAGGTGTTGGCACCCGAAAGCGTCAGGGTGCCGGTGCCCGTCTTGACCAGTGCACCGCCAAGGCCACCGGCGCTGCCGCCGTCGGAAATGACCCCGCCGACCGTGGTCGAGAGATTGTTGCTGCCCACCGTGAGCGCGTTCGCGCCGAGGAAGTAGGTTCCGGCGCCGGCGATCGATCCTGCCGTGGTCCCGCTCGATGTCAGTTGCGAAATGTCGAACACGCCGCCGCTGTTGGTGATGAAGCTCGCCTGGCCGCCGCTGCTGGTCCCGACGAAAAATACACCACCTCCGCTGTTGGTGGTGATGGTCGCGTTGCCGGCGGTGCTCGAGTTGTTGAACGTTGTGGTCGCCCCGCTATTGTTGATGATGGCAATGCTGCCGCCGTTGACGATGATGCCCGCGCCGTTGAACGTCAAATTATGACTATTATTGAAGGTGTAGGCTGACGCGCCAGCATTGAAAGTCCAACCGCCGACGGTTGCATCGTCCTCAAACGACAGGCTGGTGGTACTCGAGGCGCCGAAGAAGGCCGTGCCACTCGGCACCACCGCAGGGGTCCAGTTGGCGAAGGCGTTGTAGGTGCCTGAGCCCGGATTGGCGTTCCAGGTCGCGTCCTGGGCCACCGCCGGCAGGGCCGCAGCAATCACCGCCGAACACACTAGCAGCGTGACCAGCACGCGCGAATGCCTCGCGTGGAGTGGCCGCCTCCACCCGATTCCCGCGGCGTGCAATCGCTCCGCGCCGAGAGCGCATGCTCTGCGCACCGTCCCCCCGTCCTTCGCCCACGCGTTTGAGCCAATACCGGACGCAGTCGTCATGCGGTACTCCCGGCCGCATAACGGTCGTAGATTCAGAACACTATGCGTTGCGTGACGCTACAGGCAATCGCGGATGAATATTGGCCGGTGGTAACCCAAATATTTCGGCGCGGTGTGGCCAAAACGCAACCGGCTCCAGTCCAGACGCTGGGCAAATCTTCGCATCTGGCACTTAACGGACATAACCGGCCGGGCTGACGACGTTCGCTTTCAGGAGTAAAGCGGACATCGCAATGCAGCGCCGCCAGGTCAGCTTTTGACCCCAAGCGGACATCGGGGCAGCGTTACACGCCTTCCGGCGCTCTGTTTTAGGAACTACTATGGCCCGTACCGAACGCAGGGGCGAACCTATGAGGCGGCGGGAGTTCATCACGCTCGTGGGCGGCGCAGCTACAGCAATGTCATTCGCCGCGGCGCGCGCACAAAACACCACGCGAATACGCAAGGTCGGTGTTCTGACGAGCCTCCTGCCGGACGACCTGGAAGGTCAATCGCGAATAAGAGCGTTTGCGCAAGCGCTGCAAAGACACGGATGGGTCGAAGGACAGAATTTACGTACGGAAACGCGCTGGATGGGCGACAGCGCGGAACGCTCTCAACAATATGCAAGGGAACTGGTCGGGCTCACACCGGAAGTAGTCCTCGCCTCCACCAGCCCATGCGTGGTCGCGCTGCAACGGGTCACTCGCGATTTGCCAATCATCTTTGCTAATGTGATCGATCCAGTGGGAGCCGGATTTGTAGCCAGTCTGGCGCGGCCCGGCGGCAACACGACGGGATTTATCGCGTTCGAATACAGCATCAGTGCCAAATGGCTCGAATTGCTCAGAGAGCTTTCACCCGGCGTGAAGCGCGTGGCCGTGGTCAGGGACCCAGTTCCAGCTTCAGGCATCGGCCAGTTCGCTGCGATCCAGACGCTGGCATCATCGTCGTCGGGGCTGGAATTGACGGCAATCGATCCACGCGACCCCGCCGAGTTAAAGAGAGCTTTGGCGGCGTTCGCAAGTGAACGCGGCAATAGCGGGATGATCGTGACGGCGAGTCAGCCCGCGGCTACTCATCGCGATTTGATTGCGTCGTTGGCGCTGCAATACCGATTGCCGGCCGTATTCGCCTTCAGATATTACCTCGCGAATGGGGGTCTGGCGTCCTACGGACCAAATAATATCGACATCTATGTCGGCGCGGCTGACTACGTTGATCGTGTACTGAAAGGCGAAAAGCCTGCTGACCTGCCGGTACAGGCCCCTTCCAGATACGAGCTGGTAATCAACCTGCGATCGGCCAAGGCGATGGGCCTTGAATTGCCCCCAACACTACTCGCGCGCGCCGACGAGGTGATCGAATAGAGCTGTGTTTGCTGCGGTGCATGAGTCCGCTGTTGGCACAAAACGAATATCACGGGCGGTTGCGTCAATGTCCGCTGTCGGGTGCCGGCTCAACCGGTCGACGCAACACAGGCGTTAAATCTCTCTGCTGGGGTTTCAAATTGCAAGGTCTCAC
>Ga0210394_10001125_pt1 | contig 45213 bp, 56 predicted proteins | sample IncBWC12MmetaG_FD_160121 | JGI IMG/M metagenome (GOLD analysis project Ga0210394, IMG submission 160121) | Forest soil microbial communities from Barre Woods Harvard Forest LTER site, Petersham, Massachusetts, United States - Inc-BW-C-12-M | ecosystem: Environmental > Terrestrial > Soil >...
CCCGACTTGAGCGCGATATTCCTCTGATTTTCCTTGGATGAGGTCGATCCGAACAATTGGCATTTCCCCTCCTCACAGGCAGGGCGAGAAGTCCACAGGGAACAGAATGTTCTGCATAGTCCTCATGCCTTTTCCGACGCGAGAAACTCGATGAGGCGTTTGGATGCCTCGGGATTCTTAGTGCTTTTCACCACAGCTGCGGCGAATACCTGGACGAACTGAAGATCGGCGGGGATCGTGGCCACCAAATCGACGCCTTGAACGGGCAGGATTTCACTTACCGGCAGAACGGCCATCTCCACCCCTCCGCTGGCGACCTCGGCTGCTCCCGCACCTGAGAGCTTAGCCGCCAAGGCGTCGGCGATGCCGAGCTGCGGAAACACCTTAGTCTTCAGGTAGGTCGCGGAGGTGCTTTGAATGCCGATGGATTTTGCTCGAAGCAGGGTTTGTTTGAAGGCATTCACCGTGCTGTTATCCGGACGGGGTGTGCCGGAACGCACACCGACTCCCAGCGGGACGCTGGCGAGATCGACGTCTAAACCTGTAACGATTCGGCCTTCCGTTAATAGCTCGGCGAGACCTTCCCTCGACAGGATGACCACGTCGGCGGGCTGACCCTGGCGAAGCTCAGCGCCGATCGTGGTGGGTCCACCGGGTCCGCCGCCCTGAGAGGCTCCGCGCGCCGTGGTGACTGTAAAGCCAGTGCTTTTCTCGAATTGGGGCAGAAGTTCCTGATAAATGGCTGAGAAGCCGCCGGAGATCAGGACTGCGATCTGGGCGGGCGATAGGGAGGGCAAGGCGACAAGCATCGTGATCGCGAAGATAGACATGTGCGGCGACCGGGGCGATTTATTCATTTGGCCGTTTCCTTTCGAGTGGTCAATCTCGCACCGGCAGCGACCTTCGCGCTGCCACGTCGGTTTTGACGACACCTCGCGGCCGAGTTGTCGCAGAAATTTGTTCCTGCTAAATCGGATTCTCTTCGAAAAGGCGGGCAACGAGGACGGAATCGAGATACGCTCGAACCTCAACGATCGTGCCATTCACAAATCGACATACCCAGCAATACCGGTTATCGAACCGGAAGCCGTTTTTGGCGGTGGCGTCGGAATGCAGCTCGACCACCGCCCAGTCACCACTTACGAGCGCATGTTCCACATTCAGTTCCGCACCTTTCGGTAGAACCTTTAACAACTTTTCAAATGTATGTGCGAGGAACTCGGCCTTGCTGTGATAGTGACCGGCAAGAGGATGTGTTCCCTCAACGATCCAATCAACGTTGTCCGCCACATGGTCGAAGAACCCTTTGCCATCACCGGATTCCAGGTTTTTGAAAATCCCGCGAACGTAAGCAGTGTTCAACTCCTGAGGTACAGCAGATCGTGCAGTAGACATCTTAAGTGACCTCCTTCGCATATCGTGATCCAAAGGTGTAGGGCCTTCGCAGCGCTAATCTGACCAGCCAGATAACTCACTTCTCCACGGTGCGTCGGGCAGTTAGCTCGACCGAACGTTGTATCTGAGTACCCAGAGCTTGTCGGCAGGAGCTTCAATAACGCCGAGGCTGTCGGTTTCTGTGCGGATGTCGGGCATGCTTTCCTCCGAAGTATGAGTTTGAGGAGGTTAGTTAGTTGATACGCGGGCCAGGACATGGATATTTAACTCCCGTCCGAAGCGCACGTCAATGGGCCGGTAACCCGCAACCCGGAAGTTATCAGCTCGCCCGGCGGGTTAGTACCGATAAACGCGCCGCTAGTGAGCTATTCCCGAGTGGTCGGCAAACCGGAAGTTGGCCACAAACGGAGTTCGAGGAGATCGGCACGGTACTTTTAGGCATCATTCACGTCTGAGTCCTATTGCCCCACCCTTTCTGCCCACAAATACTGGCCTTACTATGCGAATCAACAAACTTTTCCCAGGTCTCCTGCTCTTCGTGTGCGCCAGCACCGGCCCAGCCCTCGCCCAGCAAAAAGCTTTCGAGTGGCAAAAGGGCAACTACGAATCCGTCCGCCTGGATCCCGCCAATTACCACACCGGCAAGAACTATGAAGCGGTAGGCGGCACCATTCACGTCGACGTTGAGGCACAGCAGCCCGTCACTATCTTCATGACCGGCACAGGCGAATGGAGCCGCGCCGTCCAGAACCCCGAGCTCCTCGCCAGCATCCACCAGGTGTGCCTGCGCGAGCATGTGGTGAAGACCACCTACACCTGCGATCTTCCGCTGGAGCCGATGACTCTGATTGTTCGCGATGACCGCGACAACCCTGAGGGGAAAGCCTTCGCCGGTCTTGGCGTCGTTCTAAAGACCGAAGCTGCTTTGGCCAACGTCAATCCTATAGTGGACAACACTGTCCGTGCTGTCGGCGACGGTCTCGCTTCGATCTTGGGCCGCAATACCCAGAATGCTTCTCCACGCCACTTCGTTGCCCCCAATGATGTGAACATCCAATACTTTCGCTGGATTTGTATCCAGAATTGCTTCCCGCCGCAATTTCAGTGGATTCAGCAGGCCAGAGAAAAATACGAGCTCACTTCGTTCCTCAAGGTCTATGGCGGTTACTCGCCCGACCGCGATGGGGAAGTCGTCAGCATCAAGATTAAAGCTCCGATGCCGATGCTGGTGGCCATGCTTCCGTCTTCGGTGGCGAACCAACTGCACGCCAAGCCGGAGATGCTGGAGCCTGCATTGGAGAGAAATTCCTGCCAGCAGCGCGGCGTGCAACAGCAAACCTTTCAGTGCACCTTCAACGGCTCCGATGGCCCACAATCGCTTATCATAGTGCCTGAGGATACTGGCAAGATTAAGCATAAGAAGGTCGAGGTGGAATTCTTCGCATCCAAGTGCATAGCTAACTGCGCCCTACCCGAGCCACCACCCAACGCCACCGCCAACAACCCCAACCCCTAATCGCCCATTAAGGCGACTAAATGTCAGGGCAAATGTAGCGGGCCGCCAACTGCGTCGCCCGCCTGATCCACCACCACGCGAAATGCCGAACTGCGGCTCGCCTCCAGCAAGCTGACAATCCCGCCAAACGGCCAGCCCAACACTCCGATCCGGTTTCCATCGACATGGAATGAGCGACAAACTACAGATTTCCACCCGTCAAAATCGGTGCCTCTAAGTACCTTAGAGGTGTTCGCTGGCCCATTTTCGCGTGGGGTTTTTGACTCACCCCTTCGTTAGCCGGGCGTGGACCAGGTCTGTGAGGATATGACTTGTCCACGACGCACGTTCCTGACGAATCGTCGCCTGACGGCAACAAATCTGGTCCAGATACGGGTTCGAGGTGATCAGAGCGAAAGCAGCATTGGGCAGCCCCACGCTTCCTCGAAGCGAACTTCGGGCCCGGAATAATTTCTTGTTTTCCCATAATCCGTCCAGGATCGATGCCCGAGATCACTGACTACAAGCCGACTTCCGGGTACTGATCGGCACGGGTGCCCATCTTGGATTACTTCCGTATAGCAGACCATCCGCCCGGGATCAGTGTGAGCCTACAAGTCGAACACAAATAATTCATTGGAAATGGGCACCTCATCGGCTCATCGCTTAGGTGAACCGCATACTTCTTCGCCTTCATATGCAATCGGACGGGTCACAGCATTTTCTAAGAGCGCCACAGGACGACTGATATATCATTCGACATCTAGCCCGAATACGTTACGTTCACCGTACGAGGATATCGGGACCGAGGCGCGGGCCTTCCGAAATTGGGTCACCAACAAGTACACGAAATCCCATGGCAGATTGGCAAATGCGAGAAAAGCGGCCACTCCGAGGACCTCGGCCGGAGCCAGCGGGACCGGCGCTCAAGAACTACATCACGCCCGCCGGATTGAAGCGGCTGAAAGACGAGCATGTGTTCCTACTGAGGCGCGAGCGGCCGGCGGTGGTAGAGGTCGTAGCGTGGGCTGCTAGTAATGGGGACCGCAGTGAAAACGCCGACTACCTCTACGGCAAACGGCGGTTGGGCCAGATCGATTCGCGGATTCGCTTTCTCACGAAACGCATTGACGCGGCCGTAGTCGTCGATCCCGCCGCTGCGCGGCAGGGGCCAGCCGCTACGCGCATCTTCTTCGGCGCAACCGTGACCTACAAGGACGCCGCCGGCCTCGAACACGTCGTCTCGATCGTCGGCATCGACGAGGTGGACCTCGACCGCGGCTACATCAGCTGGCGCTCGCCTCTCGCTAATGCGCTGATGAAGGCGAGCCCCGGCGACCGCGTGGAACTGCACGCGCCAGCGAAGACGGAGCATCTCGAGATCATCGAGGTCGAGTACGCGGCGATTCCGATGGATCCTTTCAGCGAACCGCTAGGAGCTCAGTCGACGCCCAAGGTCGAACGCTCCTAGCCCAAGCCGCCCGACTCTGAGCGTTCCCCCGATCCTTGTCGTTTTTGCATATTGTGTTGTCCGGAGCTCGACAGCGAAACGTTTAAAATGACTGCTCGGCGATTCCAACAGTCAAATTAGCCTATGTCCGGCGATTCTGAGCGAATCACGGGCCGCTCGGATTTTGCCGGCACTTCATCGGATCAGTACCGACAAACGCGCAAGCATCCAGGGTTTTGTATCCAGCCTAGCCAACTTCTCGCTACTGATGTCATAAGTGGGTTCAACGGCTCGCCCTGTAGCTAAACGATCGGGCGCGCCATCAAAATCGGTTGAGAGCGGGTGAAGACGTCGGCGCTCAGCATGAACCCACAGAGCGTCAGGCAACATCTAGCTATCAAGGAGAAATCAACATGAACAGTCTTGACTCTATGTTACGACGTAACAAAGACTTTGCAGCTCAGCAGTCTGCTGCGGGGACACTAATGCCCTCGCTGCCGCAGGCGCTGCCAAATGTAAAGGCGATCGTCGTCGGTTGCGCTGATATGCGTGTGGATCCTGCTGACATACTCGGAATTAAACCGGGTGAGGCCGTCGTGATGCGTAACATCGGCGGTCGAATCACACCGGGGTTGTTGGAGCAGTTGGGATTACTCGGGCGAATCGGTGAAGTTGCAGGGGAGACTCCTGGAGGCGGCGGTGAATTTCACATCATCGTACTTCATCACACCGATTGCGGCATCACTCGCCTTGTGGGCGACCCCGACAGGCTGGCGCGTTATTTTCAGATACCGGAAGCAGAACTCAAGACAAAAGCGGTCAGCGATCCCCGCGCTGCGGTTGCCGCCGACGTTGCTTTGCTCCGGGCGATTCCGGCGTTGCCGAGCGAGTGGCTTATATCAGGCCTCGTGTATGACGTTGCGACTGGACTTGTTGAGGTCGTCGTGCCGGCAGCGCAGATCCGCGCCGCCACCGCATAAATATCAATACATGGCTCAAGCGACTTCAGGGGCTTCAACAAGTGCCGAGGTGCTTAGTCGTGTTTCCGCCTGACGGCTAGGCACTACTCGGGGCTAGTGTCGCAAGTCATTGGATGGAGGATTGAGCCCAGAAGTTCGTCCCTGCACTGATTAGTCCTGAGAAACGCGCTTGTGCCCTTTGAACGGAGTAGTTTCCCGGATTCTCGCTAAGTGCCAATCCTTCAGTCGCGGAAACCACATGCCAACAACAGGACTTATCGCGCAGAATTGATTGCGATTCCAAACCCAATCGACATAAAAGGGGCCAGCCCTCACTTGCACAATTTGAACGTTAGCGAGCGTCTTGCTCCGATATTTGCCGACCCGTTATTGGTCAGAAAACGATGATCCCGCCGAAGGCCGCTGGACATGAACCGCCGAAGTTGCCCGTATTCGACGGGTTGGGCTTATGGAGTTGGACGTTCCCGCCCCCTCCGCCGCCCGGAGCGCATGGAGCAGACGAGCCCAAGAAATGGGGTTGGCACTCCGTAGTCGTATCGTAGAAGGGATTCCCCAGCCCGTCCGTCAGCCGGATATCGAAGTGGTCATTGACGCCCGGCTCGCCTAGATCTTCTGCCTTAACGGCAAAGTCGACGTCACCGTATAAGTTTGTTGAGGCCGTTCCACAAATCTCCCGGGTACCGGTCGGCTGGTGTGTTTTGGGGTCAACTCCCGTTCCCTGGTCGATGAATATATATGCGGTGATGCCGGTTCCGTGAACCTTCAGGTTTATGCCGTGGTCGGTATATTCCAGATGTCCCCAGGTCGGCGAACCCTGTTTACATCCGCCACCGACGGCAAAGTTTGCTTGCGAACCCGAATGGACTATCCACCCACCACCGGTTAGGAAATCGCACGGTGGTGTCACCTGGGCTTCCACCGGAGCGAGCCCCGCGGCCAACAACATCATGGCCACAGCCACCAGAAATCCTCCCGCCAGAAGGGCGGACACCAGCTTGGTCCTTGCAATGATCATCCCGCTCATGAGTCTCCTCCCGCGCTATCAATCACGCCGTTCAAGCCAGCCCTAGGAAATACCGGCGGCAGCGGAGGCGACTACAACGTCCGCAATGCCGTTTATTGTCATGTGGAGAGCATTCACTACTACAGTGCCGGTGGACGAGACGGTTTGCTCGTTGATGACCAACTGGCCGCCGGGAATCGCTATGGTTTGGTTCGGTACCCCGGTTACGGCCACCGAAACTCCACCAACCGTAAGACCGTCGATTTCCGAACTTCCAGAGCCCGGCGCACCAGCTGTTGCAACCGCACTTGCTCTGACGAAGCCAGTGGAGATCGGAATCCCAGCGACGTTCAAATTCAAGCCTGCGAGGGAGGCTTCCGAGTCGACTTCGTCGGGCCAACCGATCGTGTCTGCTTGAAGCGTTTCCGCTCCCAGCAAAAGCAGCACACGCCCGGTCAACTGAGAGGCATCCCGAGCGTCATTTGGACCTGCCAAAGTCCCGGTGGCACAGAGCGTGGTTGTTGTTGCCGTTCCGAGAATTCCGAGAACCGTCGCTTGTACTGCGATCGCTTGTCCGGTAAGGGTGCTCGTGCTGGGTGAGGGCGGGGGCGGGGACGGCCTGCCTGGCTGTGCCAGCCCGGCTGTAGGCCATGACACCAATGCGCCCAGCAGCATGGCGACTGTTGTCATAACTCGTCTGTGCTGATTCCGGTGCATACATTCCTCCTCTTTTGCGTGACTCCGTTTGTCTATCTCGTCGTCATAAGGCCTCGAAGGCGGTTAACCCGTTGAGACACAAATCCACTCATGCCTCACTGTGATGCGAAACATGCTCTCGATCCAGTGGTTGCTCTGGTGAGTTCACCGTTCGGATTCACGGACCGAACAGTGAAAGCTGGGCGGGCTAAGCGCTCGGCAAGCTACAAGGCCTCAACCGCCCGCGCAATCCAGCGAGTCGCGTAGTCAGTTCGGGGAGAAACATTGAGAGTCCCGGCCTGTACGGAGGGTCAGATAACTCTTCTCAAGGCAATCTAGATTCGAACGGTCCGGCAATTCGCTCTTCCTGACCGGCTTTCCGCATGAACCCTTCAGCGATTATCACCGAGAGGGCCTCCCTTCTAAACCAAGTCAGGAACCACGAGCGCCGCTCCGCCTCATCAACCCAATTCTCGATCAAGCTTGCAGTAGCAATTTCGTTGTGTTTCTCACAGGTCTCGTGCGTTGAGCGCAAAAAACCTGTTAACTTTCGGTTGTCCGTATAAATCTCGGTCATCATGCCCCGTGGGGTAAGGATTTCCTTTTCATTGTCTGTGAGGCGTTGGTACCGCGAGATATCGCCAACGGAGCGAAGCGTTGTTCCACCAATCTTGCGGGCTCTCTCCGCAATCTCGTCGGTCATCGCGAAGAGCTGATCTGCCTGCTCATCTAGGAGGAGGTGATAATCGTGAAAGTGACGCTCGGTCATATGCCAGTGAAAGTTCTTAATTTTTATGTAGAAAGCGAATGCATCCGCAAGTAAGTGCCGCAGGCCGGCTGAAATCTCCAGGATGCCCTCGCGGCTAATCTCTGACGTGGGCTCAGATTGTCCTAATGGTCTTTCGAGCTGCGTTGGGTTATCGTTTTCCATTCTCAAACTCGCGTCGTCACTCTGCTGTTATGCTGTGGGCTGATTACCCGGTGGACTCCCCTTCGCCGCCGGAGCTACGTGCCAGGCCGCCGACAACAGTGTCTTGGCGAAGAGAAAGTCCGCCAGTACCACATGTGGCCCGTTATTCCAGGGTGCCTCGTATTAGGCGCTCAATAGAGGATTCCGATAATGGGCGCAACTGACAAAGTTCGAGGCAAAAGTGACAACGACGCTCCGCGAAAAAGTCACCGAAATTGGACTCTTGCTGTACCCAGGAGCGCAGACCTCTGCCGTATCCGGCCTGACCGACCTCTTCAACGTCGCAAATCGCCTGAGTGCGGAGCATGGCGGGCAAAGCGCGCGCGAAGTGCGGGCAACTCACTGGAGAGTGCGAGGAGAGACTGACCAACTTAAACCTGTCTTCGACACGCATCAGCAGTTGGGCAAGCATGAACCGCCCGTGACATCCTCCCTAGTCCTGGTGCGCCTCTTCTTCTATCCACCTTCAGGGTTTTCCCTTTCCCGGTGTCCAGCTTAATGGTCATCATCCGCTTGTCGGGATCCACCTTTTGGACCGCGCCGGTTACTTTCATCACTTCCACTTGATCCACTGGCTGCGATTCGCCATCGTTTTCCTGCACAGCGCCTTTCGGTGCAGTGCTCAACCCGAGGACCAAGACGGCGCTCAATGCTGCAGTCGATAGATTTATGAAATTCATGGCTCTTCCTTTGCGAGACTGGCGTGACATCACCTTGATTACGGGCACCTTCGTTTCCACGAGAAGCCTGTTTCGCTTCATCAAATAAGGTCCCTGCCTGGTGAAGCATTTGGCCAACATTCCGGATATGGCCGGTCTTTTCGCTGATTGTCCAAAGCCTAACTGCGTCCGCATCTTGACAGTCACCTGACAGTGTCCCTCCCAGGTAACAACGGCCACGCGCGTCAAGAGAGTTCATGCCCCATTACAGCGAATTTTCGCAAAGGCGGAATTCGCGAAAATAAAACGTGGGCTCGTACCCAAGAGCATGGATGACGGCTGGTTTGTTTTCTTTGAAAAGGACTGGCTAGATTTTCATCGCAGATGGACAGGACGCTCAATTTTCCAAGTCCGTTTCAAAACCCAGAACGGCGGCTATCAAATTATCGAAGCATGGTCCAGCTGAAATCCACAGTAATATCGCTGTGCCGGCATTGATGGCGAAGCCCCCGTAATTTCCGATCTTATCGGCCAACTTCCCTTGGCTCACCGCACCTGATCGAGTCCGATGATTGCAGGAATCTCCTCTCCCTTGCTATTCCAAAGAGTCCTTCAGCCGGCTATTCTCAATTGTCGCTCTCTCCGAAAACCAGTCTTCGACAATCTTATTGACTAACTCCTTATAGTCCGGTTTGCATGCAATACGTCCAGCTCGAAGGCGCACGTGGGAGAAGCGGCGAGCCAAACGGCATTAATGGGAATCTCCCACGTGCTCAGCGCCATGAGTTGAAGATGACGGGTACACTTCGATCGCGTCCGGAGTCGACGGCTGGCTCATGAGAATAACTGGCGACGATGCCCATTCGACTCGTCTGTTGCTATTCGCGACTTCCTCTAGGATTTTCGTGAATAACTGATCTTTCAGGGCGGTTCGTTTCACGTAGTCGACCACGTAGCTGACGGTGAATTCCAACGATCCGGCATTTACGACGAGCGCGATAGTAGGTTCCAGCGGAGGGTTTGCACTTCGATAATTATCACTCATCGCTTTCCAGGAGGTCTGCGCCTCGACCAGGTACTCGCCAATCGAGTCTTTGGCTACCCGCAAAAGCATCTCCCGAGCGAGCTGGCAATCGCTGGTGGTAGTAAACCGCACTTTAATCTCGTCCCAGATAAACTGGAATCCTTGTGAGTAGTTGAAAACGGACCCTTTCAAGACGGTGCTGTTGGGGATGCGAGCGATCCGGCCGTTATACAAGTCCCTACTGACCCAGTTTCCCGTTTCCAGTAAGATGGTTCGCAGGAGCCCGATGTCGATCACATCACCCCGAGTATCGCCAATCTGAACTCTATCTCCCACGGAGTAAAGTTTTGAAAAACCAATGGAGAAAGCGCCGGCAATGCTGGCCACCACGTCCTGCAGGGCTACTGCTACACCCGCGCCGACGACACTGAGGGCAAAGCTGAGTCGGCCCAAGCGATCTTCAAAGAGGATGGCGATAAAAAGGAGAATCGAAAGATATCCAGAAAAAACAACGAACTTGCGGACCTTATAGCGCGCATCTGCTCGGCCAAAGCGCCGAGGCAGCGTTTGTTCGAGCACGTGAAACGTGATGTGAATAAAGAGGATTCCGACAACTGCGGCAATGCACTTCGCGAGGAGCGAAAGCGATACGGCTTGTTTTAGGATATTATTCACCCGGCCACCTCTACTCCCAATTTGCCGCTGCAGGACGAAGTAAGACTACGGGACCCCTTATCTGCGATGATCCGTTGTCTGGAGCGATCCCTTTGCGAGACGCACTTTGACTCGCACTGAAGGGCATCTCAACACATGTGGAAATGCGCTCGCCACCTATGACTTGAGCCTCGATCTCCTTCCGGATAGATTCGGTGCGCCACGACGTTGCAAGAAGTTCGCGCCGCGCGCTTGTCCTCACCTCAAAAAACCCAGAAGTCAATGTTCGGTCTCGATATAGGGACTGCCAGCCCCCGCTATCATTAGCTTTTGGAATCTCCGCCATTGGTGCGAGCTGAAAGGCGTTGAGTGCGGATGGCTTTAACGAAAACTGCGTAGTCGCGCTCGGTCTGATCGGCGTAATTGACCGCGAATTTAACTATCGCCTGATCGAACCTGTCCCTTTTTCCGAGGTAGCCTGCAATCCGCGCCGCATCTCCCGTCCGTGCATGCGCCCGCGCCAGCGACCACCCACAAAGCTCGATGTATTCGATCCAGTCCTGTTTTGACATGTTCTCCACATCGATCTTCATCTTCATGTCGCGTAGCTGCCGGAAATAATAATCGTGTCCTTCGTCGTCGTGCGTCCACCCGAGGAAAATATCGCTGGCCGATTGCAGCATCCGTTGCCCGGTGACGACTCGTTCGCCGTGGTTGGCATACCGACTCCTGCCTTGGTATGGTTCAAGCACGGAAACGAGGGCTTCCTTGAATTGCAGGAACAGCGGGTCGTTCGGACCCGCCATCAGCAAAACGACCGCGCAACGCGTCCCGACGCTGCCAACTCCAACCACTTTTCGCGCGACATCAACAATATGATATCGGTTGAGAAGGATGCGCCGCTCTTCCGGCAGCGTCAACCGATAGCGGTGAAACATTTCTCTCACTCGTTTTCCGAGCCTTCTCATCTGGCGTGGATGATAGACAAGCGGTGGATTGTCAATGATGTGTGGCTGGCCGTTCACGACAGCCGTTATTTTGGGGAATATATGTTCCGCTGTCTGAAATTTTGCTTTAGCCTCAACCCGTTCCCAGTACTTCCTCCCTGTCGGGGTTTTCGCTTTCTCGATGAGGAGCTCGGCATCGAGTCGCGAGTACCAAACATCGAGTGCGCGTAGTCCCGTGTATTCGTGCATATGCTCGCGATAGCTTCCGACTGCCACGCGTGCTGCATCCAAACAGTATTGTTCTCGTGCTCCGATCTTCCGGCCCGCGAGCACGATACTTGTGGCCAGCCGTTTCACATCCCATTCCCATGGCGCGGGCAAGGTTTCGTCGAAGTCGTTGATGTCGAAAACGAGCCGCCGTTCCGGCGAAGCGAAACCGCCAAAATTGCTGACGTGGCAATCGCCGCACGCCTGAACGCGAATTCCGGTCTTCGGTGTTACGGCGAGATCCGCCGCCATTAAGGCCCCCGCACCACGAAAAAACGCAAACGGCGACTTCCGCATCCTGCCGTATCGAATCGGTAGGAGCTCCGGCAATCTTCCTCGGTCCACATTCTTCAGTAGATCAATTGGGTCGGGACGATCGGCCGGGGGAACCCACTTGGCGTGGGTAGTTCGCGGCACGCGTTGGCGCAGTGCTTTTCCCTCCGCCATCCTTTCCATGACCGTCGGACCGAAAGGTTTCGGGTCCTCGCGGACAATGTTTTCGACTTTGGTCCGTCGGACCTTCACATTGTTCAATTCATCATTGCCGCGGGTGGGTTTGCTGCTATCCACGAGAGGGCCAAATAACAGCTCAGGGCCATTCCTCATTGTCAAGACTGCTATTGCGCGCTCAAAATGGGCACTGCCTTCTTGACAGTTTCCAAACAAACTACCTCAGAGACTATGCGGATTGTGGGACTACACGGCGCGCCGCTAGAGAAAGCATCAAGCGAGAGATTCCACTGAACACCATGCTGATTCCCACAAGCGTACCGAGCACCCAATCCGTGTTCGACGGCCATGTCCTCCAAATCATGACGGCGAGGATCAGCGTAACGATTCCGTCCAGGAGCAACCAGCCTGAACCCGGCAGCGGCCGAAGCAGGTATGACATGACCAGCTCCAGCACTGCCTCCGCGAACAGGTAAAACGTAAGTCCAAGTGTAAGCGACACCAATCCCAGGACAGGATTTGCCAACAAATAGCCGCCGATGAGAGCGTAGACAAGACCGAGGAGTATCCCCCAAACGAGCCCACCTGAACTCCGCGTTTGCCAGCTATACACAATGTGGACTGCACCGCTAAAAATCAGTAGCCAACCAACCATTAGGTTCACGGCGATCCCGGCAACTTGTGGCAGCGTAATCGCCAAGAATCCTGCTACCATCAGCAAAATGCTAAGCACGATTGACCAACTTAAAGACTCTTTTTTCCCGATTGTGACCGCTGGTGCTGAACTCATGAAGCCTCCACTAGAATTGTTTGTGTGACCAGATGATTCGCTTCCGAAAGCAAATCTTTGAAAATTGCTTAAAACAAATCCGAGAAAGGCTCTTCGTCAAAACGCGATTGGAATTGCTGCCGCCTTTTCTCGCTCTTCGCCAAACTCGGTGCATGGGAAGTTGAAAAGCCGCTCCCATTTGAAAAGCAACCGTTATTCCCCTGGGGCCGAGTCGGGCATGTAACTCTCCTGGACAAAGACTTTCGCCGCGATGGCCCTGCCATTTGAATCGTGGATTTTCAACTCCTGGCCGGTCTGAGGGTCGATCAGTTCGACTTTGATCTGTCGCGGCGGTCCGAGCGTCGCGGGATTTGACGACACGTATGAGATTACATAACGAACACGCAGATTTTCCATGATGTCGTCGTAGATCCCCCCAACCCCTATCGTGGACTCAACTATGTAGGCACGTCCGCCGGACGCCTTGGCGAGTTCCTCCATGTGCTTTTCGGCGCTGTCCCAGTCAATACGCGCAAACGGAGCTGAAGCTCCATAAACAGCGGATTCGCGTTGCATCAGAGCCGCGAGACCAATCGTATAGATCGGCGTGGCACAATCTTGGGCCACCCGCAGAACTTCCTCAAAGCTTGCCTTGCTGAATGTGTCGACCCCACTTGAAATGACGACGATCGCCTTTCGGCCATTGACATTCTTCATAAGATTCAAAGTTTCAAGGAGTGCGTCATAAAAATTCGCTTCGGAGATATCTGGCGTGGAAACCTGATGGAAGACCCCGTCCATGCCCTTGTGATATTGGCCGAAATCTGCAAGCGTCTGCAGCTTGGAGTCGTACTTGAAGATAGCAATCTTATCGTCGCGACTCAGGACGTCTAGGAACTCCCGACCGAAATTGGGCAAGTTGTCTCTGAATACTTTATTTACTTCGTGATATCGGCTGCCGCCTTCCAACAACATAGCAATGGAGACGGGAGAGTGCTCGACTTCCACGGAAACATTCTTCTGCCGCACCCCATCTTCGTATACGGCAAAATTCTCCCGCCGAATATTCGGCAAAAAATATCCATTGGGATCTTCGATATGAAGTTTCATCGTCACCGTGCGCGTCGGGGCGGTGAATTTGATCCCTGACCGTTGAATTCCTTGCTCTCCTTTGTAGAGTGGGGAATCGGGTCTTGTAGGAACTGTAGGCTGGGAATTGCGATCATCCTTCTCGTTTGAGGTTTGCTGGCCGTGAAGAGAGACACTTCCGCTCGAAACAACCGCGGCAAAGAAGGCAAGAAACATCAAACAACCGGTCAAATATTTGAGCCTTGTGCTTGCAGAGAAAATCGCGTTCGATTTGATCGGCATATGGGTCCCTTCCATCGCGTCATACTGGCCGTGCAGTGCACAATTGCCGCCAAATATTTCACCGTCGAATCGCCCGACCTCCAAATCTAAGATATTCCAGGGAGATAAACCTTCTCCGCCCCAACGAGTTCCGCGTTCGGGACTTCCGTCCTGAGTTTTACTCGTTGTAGTCCGGGCTTCTTATCGGGCTTGGCGAAGAATGCCAACAGGTACTGGTGACTTAGCCTGCGATTCAAATCATCCAAGTAAGGAGTGAAGGAGACAGCCGTCTCGTACCCGAGGTAAAACGCTTCGCCGCCCGTCTCTTCAGCGATTTCAGAAAGGTAATTCTGCCCCCAGTTGACGCGCCACAAACTGCGGCCATACCTCCCGACGCCACTCGCGTAAATTGCATAGATAATGACCCCAGCACGCTGAGCTTCGACGATCGCCTCGTCCACGTAGGGGTTCGCCACGCCAGTTCCGCCGAACCGATCAATTCCATCGGAGACGACTAAGATCTCATGGCGAACGGGTACATCTGGCCACCTGTTCATGAGGACCTGCTGGCCCGGCGGGTTTGTGGGCCATTGCTTGATCACGTCCACGATGGAGAGATAGGGGTCCGCCATCGCACCCACATTACCCAGGGGGAGCCGGAGGGAATTGGCCACTTTGGCGTGGTCGGTGGTGAACCGCTCGACGATGTCCACAACGCCGTTTCGCATGTATCCAAGGCCCAGCGCAGTGGTTGGGGGCTGCGAATTGATGAATTGGCGAAGATCGTCCAGCCGTGAAGCAAGGCTAGCCTGGGACGCGTCATCGAGGAGCAGGAATAGCTCGAGGCGCCCATTTTCTCCCTGAGTTGGAATCCAGTCTTTCACTTCATCGCGTTCACGGCCTTGAAATACCAGTACGTCTTGGCGGCTAACGGCGGGCACCTCGGTGCCGCGGGTTGTCTCCACCGTGACAATCATCTGCGCTGGAACTGTCGTTGTGCTCGGGTCCCGCGGCAGCACTGGCCCCGCGCCAAGCCCTAACACTACAAACGCTAAGATCGCTACTGGGACGAATTTCTTGAGATTCATACCCCCCCCTATAAAAACTGTCTAGAAGGCGTTAGTGCCTGAACAGAACTAAAAACCGCAGGTCGCCGTTTGCCGGTTTGCTCGCTAGGCGCCCGCAGCTTTTGCAACTGGCGCGGCCTTGACTTCAATGCGCTTGGGAAGAGCCTCGGCGGCAACGGGGGCCTCGATTTCAAGCACACCGTTTTTGTACTCAGCAGTGAGCTTGCTCGTGTCTATTCCCTTCGGAAGCACAATGGACCGCTCAAATCGTCCGTAGGAAAATTCCTCCTCCAGATAGTTCGCTTCTTTTTTCTCTTCGCTGCTCTTGTGTTCGCCGCTGACAGTGAGGTTGTTCCCCTGAACGTTGACTGCGACTTCTTTCGGGTCAATGCCTGGCACGGCAATCGAGAGGTGATATTTCTTGTTATCCTTATCCACCCAGGCTTCAATCGGCGGGACCGCAAAGATCAGCCTTGCTGGACGCTCGCTCCCTAATATGGAACCAGTCAAAAGGCGGTTGAATTTATCGTCGAAGTCACGTCTCAAATCGAATAGATGCTCGAAAGGGCCCTCTCTTCGCGCTAAATTTGTCATCGCTTTGCTCCTAGTGTTTTGCGACTTTTGGCCGCTTCATATTCCACAAACAAAACTCACTTGAGCACCTTTCGTTCCAATGTGAAATTGGCCTTTGGCCTTCTCAGTATCTTCGTTTTGGTCAGTGGATTAGCTGTGTTGCCTACGTTGCGTGTGATGAGGATAAGCGGATCAAACCTGTCAAGAAACGTCGTTATTTCGACACTGTTCCGACATTCACTTGGACAGCCAGAATGTGATTGCGGTTCATCTTGCTATAGGCGAGGAGCTCATCTCGGCGTGCACAATAAATCGCTTGGGAGCGGCGCCAATATAATGGAAGGGGTAACACGTAACCAGCGTGAGTGTCGGTCTCTGCGTATCGTCAAGGACTTGGACGTCCTCTGGGTGGACCACTAGGATTGAGGCGGCTCGATATTGAAAGGCGCTGGCGTCCGTCGAAACCAGGATGATATCTCCTAAACGGACGTGCTCTAAGGGACGAAAGAACGTGTCCCGATGTCCTGCGAGGCCGACGTTTCCGGAGGACCCTGGAACTGCCGTGCCAGAGATATGGCCTACGGCGAGCCGAAGCGTTGCCTCGTCCTCACCTTCGAGCACCATTGCCTCAAGTCCGATGCTCGGAATTTCAATTTTCCTAATCGTGGCGCTTTGAAAACGGGAAGCTGTCAGATGAAGAGCTGAAAGGACTGGTTCGCCCGCGTTTGCGATGTAAGGATTTTCGGAGTTATATTTGAGGGCCTGAGTGAGAAGTGGGTGCGCACTTCCTTGCAAAATGTTTGACCTGTTTGATTGACCGGATGCCCGCTCATACTGAGATTTCAAGATGGCCTGATAAAAGCGAGCCTGCGAATAGATCAGACCGATCACACCTAAGCTGGCGGCTCCTACGACTAGAAGGAATCGCGAGCTCCAATGCAAAACAAAATATACCTGCCTCGAAATCGCGTGAGCGAATACTTGGCTGCGGGTCGGACGCCTTGACATTTTCGATTCACCAAAGGGCGGCGAAGCTTGCCGGGCCAGGATGCAACAACACCCCGTTTTCCTGGCCCGGCTCCTCGTTATGCGAGGCGCCTTGCGAAAACGCCCAGCATTAATCCGGCAACTACCGAGAGTGCCGCCAAGAAGGCGAGCAATGGGAGCGCACTTGCTGTTTTTGGAAGCTCACTGCGCGCCGAAACTTGTTTGTGCGCACTGTCCGTTTCCATCTCCGAATTGGCCTCTGCCGGTGTGATCAGGGCAATCGCGAATACTGTGGTTTCCGTTGCGACGTCCTGGTCCTCAGGTGTCACTTCCGTCAGAGTCGCGTTCTTCATGTCGACGACAGAGGGTTGGTTTGTGTCATTCGCCGACGGTGCCGTTGTGGATTTGGAGAGTTCAGTGACGTCCGATTTCATCTTGTCAGGCATGGAAGCAACATTCTGGTTATTCGCCTTGGCGAGCTCAAGCGCGTGCTGCCTCGGATATACGAATTCATGCCCGTCAGTCCTCCCCGGGTAAAACCATGCCTCGATAGCCGGCGGTGAACCGCTGGCTCGTTCCGCGAATCGGATAAACGGCTTATCAAAGGGTTTATCCGTGGACGCCGGGATCGCGAGGAAGGTGGCAACTACATGATCTTCGTTCTTGTTTAGGACCTGAATGACATCGCGTGTTCCGGGGGAGTCAAACACCTTGAACACATAGGTTCCGGGTGTCAAGACCTTTCCGGGAATCTCCACAGGTTGATTGAATGTAACGATGGTTTTTTGGTCGCTCTCGCTGGAGCGAACTACCCCAACGAAAGCAAGGCTCAAGAAGACCACCCCAACGATTACTTCTAAAGACCTCAAAAATCGCATGGCTGACATCCTCCTTAATCGAGTTGTGTTGATTCTGCTGGCCTTGGTCTCTTTTCGACGTGTCGTTAGCGGAGTTTTGCCTAAGCCGCAGCCGCGACTGACCCGACTAAAATTCGGTTATCGACACTCCGAACGCCTGGCGATCGCCAGGCAGCACGCTCCGCTTCCTCGCGCTCGTACCACGACCGAACCGAGCCGCGGAGAATGACTTTGTCCCCGTCCGTTTCGACCTTGATCTGCTTGGCGTCGACTTCTGCGCTCCGCTTTAAAGCGGATTCAATCGCAACTTTGACTTCGGATTTACTTACGCTGACCTTAACTTCCACAAAATTCGAGACTCCCAGAACTCCGTAAAGCTTACGCACCGCGTTCTCAGCCGCCGTCTTTTGGAATTGCCAGTCGACCATTCCTTCCAAAGTAACCCACCCCTTGGACACCTTGACCTTGATGCGGTCTGGAGGGATCAAAACGGACCACTTGAGGGCGTCTAATGCCGCCCGCGCGATGTCTTCATCCGTGCGCTCGCTGGAAGTCGGCAAGCGAACTTCGATCTGATTCACGACGGCCTTTGTTCCGGCGACGCGCATGGCGGCGCGTTCCGCTGCCACTTTTTCCCAGTAACTCGGAATGCGTCCGGTGAGCGTGACGATACCGTCTTTGGCAGCAACGCCAATCTCGGCGGGATTGATACTGGGTTCATAACTCAGTTCTGATTCAACACTTTTTTTCAGTTCTAGATCAGTCATCTTTGTTGCTCCTTTTTGAATTTAAATGCAGCCGATCCTGCCCAATTCTGTAAGGACCAGTCCCCTAAAAATGCTCAATCCACGAGTTCACACCTCTGGCCGCGAGTAGAATCGCCAGCTGTTTACGCGCACGCGACGAGCGTGACTTCAACGTATTCCTCTTGACGCTTGCTTCTAATGGTGCTTCCACAAAGGAGGAAGATTCGATGGGATGGATCCGAATGGCCGCTCGCAGTAGAGTTGGGAGGCGACTCATCCCCGCCTCTACCAACTCTCTGGCCTCGACCAGACTGCAAATTCTCTCAGGATTGGGACGGCCGTCAACCACACATTCAGCCGCGCGCCGGGCACCTTCGTCAACAATGTCGTCAAGAGATGTCCGCGGAAGTGGACGAAGTTTTCGGCGTTTCATCCGAGCCGCATTGATCACGATGCTCGTGATCCATGTCGAGAATCGCGATCTGCCTTCGAAGGACCGGAGATTCAGATAAGCAGATAAGAGTCCGTCTTGCAGAGCGTCCTCAGCGTCTTCTTTATTCCCCAAGACCGAATAGGCTGCGTGATACAGCTTTTCTTTGTCGCGGGTAAAAAGTATTGAGAGCGCTTCACTGTCCTCGTCAAGCGCACGTTGAATCATGGACCACTCTTCGCCCGCCGGCGTCGTCTGAGCCTTATCTATCGCACTCGTTACTCCCTGGAGAAGCGGCCCGGTGGTGTTCGACCGCAGTTCAGGTCTCGATGGAGGTGTTCGCTCCAACATAGGCGCCGGATTCCTTGACTGAAGTGTTGGGATGATGCCCATGCAGATTCTTTACCTCCGCTTTGTTTTCTAGTGAACTCTTAAAACTCCGATTGCACGCCGCGGCTCGTAATTCACTTTCGTGCGGCGAGGCGTTTTCAGTCTCTCGTCCTACGATCCTGATGGAGAGCACATTTCAGTCCAATCGGAAATCGACCCGGACTGTCGCGGTATCTTGATTTCCGTGAATCGGTTAACTGGAGTGGATTGAGTTCCAGAATGTTTCCGCGAAGGGATGCATTCGGAAAATCAGTCTATATTTTGACAGTATCCCGACAGAATATCGGTGAAGCCGGATCTACAATCGCTTCGTCGTGGGATATATTTTTAAGACTGCGGGTTGGATCGCACGACCAGGACGGGGAACCCTTATCCATCGCGACACCAACTGGTACGCTCGTACCATTGGCTCCGGAGGAACTGTAAGACACCATCGGGTAATGAAGAGAACTGTAGTCTGGCTTACCGACAAGCAGACCGAAGCACTCTCGACAATGTCGAAGAAATCGCTCGCGCCCGTTTCCGCGCTCGTCCGCCAGGCAGTAAAGGAGTTTCTACAAGGGAAACGTAACAATCGTAGAACCCGAGCCTCCCGGGTCTGACATCCTCATGGAGGCGCAAGCGCTGGAGAATCAGGGATATCGCCACACCTCGCTGTATCCTTCCACAAAGATTCCGACGAATAATCGAATAGAAAAATGTATTTCGGCGCGGATCGGCTCTTCGTCGATCCACCTCTCCCGATTCGCCCCTGCTGGCGTCCGGAAGCAACTCAGCGATAAACATTGATTCTTATAACTTCTACTTTACTTGAAACGCAGGCGGTGATCTAATGGGGTCATCCAGCCGATAGGATATCCTCTATAGTGTACTAAGATGCACTCTAGAGTACCCTTCGCTGTTGCGGGATGAAAGCCTCCTGAACGAAACAGTCCCCAGGGTAAGGACACCAAGCCTGTAGGCGTAGAAGCGAACGGGCGAGTTCTCCGCGTATTCGCCAAGAGGCACACCAAGTGTTTGTTCCCATCCAAGAAGTGTCTCTCCTTAACTCGGTGATGAAACCCGTGCAGGGTTGGGCGTCCTATCGTCCTCACCTGCCCGCCGTAGCGGGGGAATATCCCAGGTCGTTCAGGATGACAATATTTTTAAGCATGTGACGCAACTCGCCTGACATTAAGCATTCCTCTTTGGAGGGATCATGATGAACTTCATCGAATCGCTTTTTTCTTCCGATGGTTTCATGCCCCATGGATTTTGCTATTTATGGAATGTGAAGTTGGTCTGGCTGCATGTGATTTCCGACTCCCTGATCGCACTCGCCTACTTCTCCATTCCTGTTACGCTGATCTACTTCATCAGGAAAAGGCGAGATCTGCCGTTCAACTGGATTTTCGTTTGTTTTGGGCTGTTCATCCTGGCCTGTGGCAGTACGCACCTCATGGAAGTGTGGACTCTCTGGCATGCGAATTACTGGTTCTCGGGAGCGATCAAAGCCTTTACCGCGATGGCCTCCGTGCCCACGGCGATACTGCTTGTCGACTTAGTTCCTGAGGCTCTAAGGCTCCCCAGCCCAAAAGCATTAAGCGACGAAATCGCCGAACGCAAGTGCGCCCAGGAAGCTCTGATCGAAGCGAAAAACGAGCTGGAACGGAGAGTCCAGGAACGGACTGCGGATCTTACGAATGCCAATGAGAAACTAATTGCCGAGATCGAACAGCGCAAACTCGCGGAGGATGGGTTACGCCGCAGCGAGGAACGATTTCGCCTGTTGATCGAGGGCGTTGAAGACTATGCCATCTTCAGCCTGGATCCATCCGGGCGTGTCACCAGTTGGAATGCAGGCGCGGAACACATCAAGGGATACCTGGCGGACGAGATCATCGGACGCCACTTTTCCGATTTTTATTCTCTGGAAGACAAGCAGTGCGGCAAGCCGGAACTGGCGCTCCAAGTAGCGGCTGCGGAAGGCCGGTTCGCGGAGGAAGACTGGCGCGTGCGCAAGGACGGATCGCGGCTCTGGGCAAGCGTTGTGATCACCGCCTTGCGCGATTCGCAGGAGAAACTAATCGGTTTTTCAAAGATTACCCGCGATCTCACCGAACGCAAGCGTGCGGAAGAGAAATTACAAGCCGCGCAGGCTCAACTGTCCCATGTGGCCCGAGTGACCACGATGGGCGAATTCGCAGCCTCGATTGCGCACGAAGTGAATCAGCCTCTTTCGGCCGCCCTTGCAAATGGCGATGCGTGCCTGCGGTGGCTCGGTGCAAATCCTCCCAATCTGGATCGAGCAAGGGCTTCGATCTGCGGGATCGTCGAAGCGGTCAATCGGGCGAGCGAAGTCATCAAACGCATTCGCGCCTTGATGAAAAAGGCGCCGCCGCAAAAAACGGAGCTTAATGTCAATGAAGTAGTTAGAGAAGTGAGCGGACTATTGCTGGGCGAATTGGCCAGGAACGACGTCTTGCTCCAAATGGATCTGGCTCCGGACCTCCCCGTCGTCTTTGGCGACCAAGTGCAAATGCAACAAGTCATCCTGAACCTCATTTCCAATGCCATGGAAGCAATGAAGCCGGCGACCCGGCCTAAAGAATTATTAATTAGTTCACACTCAGAGACAAGTGGCCGCGTCCTGGTCAGTATCCGCGATTCCGGAACCGGGTTCGGGCCGGAATTTGCCGACAATCTATTTCAGGCGTTTTTTACAACCAAGCAAGAGGGTATGGGGCTGGGGCTTTCCATCAGCAGGACGATTATTGAGGCGCACGGGGGCCGATTGTGGGCGACAGCCAACATTGCACACGGCGCCACGTTTCAGTTCACCCTCCCGGTTGCAGAGGGGATGTCCCCATGATCGAAATTGAACCCGTCGTTTACGTGGTTGATGATGACAAGGGAATTCGCTTTGCCATCAAGAACCTCCTGGAGTCAGTGGGATTGCGCATGGAGCTATGTTCCACCTCGCAGGAATTTATGAAGAAGCACCAGAGAGACGCGGTTGGATGTTTAATTCTGGATGTGCGTCTGCCTGGGGGAAGCGGGCTGGAGTTTCAGCGTGAACTTGCGGCAGCGAATGTCGAAATCCCCATAATCTTCATAAGCGGTCACGGAGACATTCCGATGACGGTGCAAGCGATGAAAGCCGGAGCTGTCGATTTTCTTGCGAAGCCATTCAGAGATCAGGATCTGTTAGATGCAATTCAGAAGGCGATTGGGCGCGACCTCGCTAGCCGTCAGCAACGCCTGGAAGGAACTGAACATCACAAGAGGTACGAAACCCTAACACCGCGCGAGCGCGAAGTGATGAAACTCGTGGTTGCAGGTCTTTTAAATAAACAAATCGCAGCCCAGCTGGGCACGAGCGAAACGACCGTCAAGATTCAACGCGGACAAGTCATGAGAAAGATGCAAGTCGATTCCTTGCCTGGGTTGGTGCGAATGGTCGAATCACTGGGAGTACTTGCCAAAGGTACTAGTCCTTCGTCCTAACAGGTTATAGAATTCGTCGCTCTGAACCGCGTATTCTCATGCAATCATGATGCTCGCGATTCAAGAGGTCAGAGAAGAAAAGATACGAAGCAAAGCGGAGCTGGCTATGATATCGATCGTCGAAGATGACAAGGAAGTCCGGAGCGCGATATGCAATTTGCTGGAGTCAGCCGGGCTGCGCGTTGAGGCCTTTGAGTCTGCGGAGGAATTCCTAGAGTCCGGCCCCACGGCCAACAAGGCTTGTCTGGTTCTGGACGTTCGGTTACCCAGGATGAGCGGACTGGAATTGCAGCGATCACTGTATGGACAAGGAAATTCGCTCCCAATTATTTTCATCACGGGTCACGCAGACTCGACCGTGCGAGAAGAAGCGTTGCGTGCCGGGGCGGCGGATTTCTTTTACAAACCGTTCAATGCTGAGGCCTTGGTGACCTCTGTCCATTCCGCACTGAATAGACCACAAGCATAAGGGAGAAAGAGTGGACTTCGTTGCCGTGCAGGGGTGTGTCTCGGAGTGTCTGTAATTCGTGGTTGATGATGTTTGTTCGCATCGTGGGAACGCTTGCAACTAATCTTCATTTCGAAAGCGTAGGTGCATCATGGGCGCATCAGGAAGAGTAATTGAACATCTCCATTCCATGGAGAAAAGAACAGATCCCCATCCTGCGGGAGCTGCTGGAATGGTCGGGAACGCTTCCAGCCCGGAAATGATTGGCGAGAGTGCTTGCCTCCAACGAGTATTGCGACAAGTGGAAACCGTCGCGCCAACGGACTCGGCGGTGTTAATTCTGGGAGAGACCGGCACTGGTAAGGAACTCATCGCCAGGGCAATCCATAACCTCAGCCCGCGGCGCGACAGTTCTTTCGTTGGCGCCAACTGTGCGTCCATTCCCGCAGGGTTGCTGGAAAGTGAACTTTTTGGTCATGAACGGGGTGCATTTACCGGAGCCATCGCACGGGAACTGGGGCGTTTCGAGCTGGCCAGTGGAGGAACCATCTTTCTCGACGAGGTGGGTGACATCCCATTGGAATTGCAGTCTAAACTGCTGCGGGTTTTGCAGGAGCAGGAGTTTGAGAGACTGGGCAGCGCCCGGACGATTCACGTGGACTTTCGCTTGGTGGCCGCGACCAACCGGAACCTGGCGCAGATGGTCGAAAAAGGCTCATTTCGCTGCGATCTTTATTATCGAATGAATGTTTTTCCCATCGTGGCTCCTCCGCTTCGCGATCGCGCTGACGATATCCCGACTCTTGTTTGGCATCTCATAAGAAAGTTCTCGCGGCGCATGAATAAGCGGATTGAAAAGGTTCGCCCGCAGGATATGGAAACCCTAGTTAAATATCCATGGCCGGGAAATGTGCGGGAATTGCAGAACGTCATCGAACGTGCGGTAATCTTGTCGCCGGATATGGTCCTGAATGAGTCCCCAATTGCCGATCTCAATCGAGTCGCGAATGATGTTTCTGCTAGACCTCGAACGCTGGCAGAAGCCGAGCGCCATCACATTCTGCAAACCTTGCGGGAGACGGATTGGGTAATCGGAGGGCCTCATGGCGCAGCTGCGCAGCTCGAAGTAAGACGTACGACTCTGATCTATAAGATGAGACGGCTCGGAATCTGCCGCACTGCAAATTGAGGGACTGGTTGGATACCACGCAATTTGGCTATCGTAGCCGAGTCGCGTAACTCGTTGGACTCGCTCAAATCGAGTTTCGTCACCTCGCTTCCGGTCACCCGCCCCATTGGATCCTAAACCACACACGCGGAGCGGTCTCTGAAAACTTGTGGGTCCGATGAGAGCGCCAGTGCTCGCCTCGCATTGCTACCGGTAGTCATCGTTGTTTCTGCTGTCGGGCCGTTGTCAAAATGCCGACAATATTTCCTGCTTCATCACGCGCTGTCGTGGCGGTTAGAAACCAAGGAGGCGAGATAATTAGCTCATATCGGTCCAGATACCCTGACCTTCAGAAGTAACCTTCAATTTGGAAGGGGGCGTGCTCCGGGAGACGATCGTGTTTCATCGCAGAGCGCAAAGGAGCGCAACGTATGAAAATTCTCAGAGCCGCCATTTTTATCGGATTCTTGCTATCACTTCCCGCAAGCCTTTCAGCACAAAAAGTGATGATCGACTTCGACCACTCCGCCAACTTCTCGCAATACAAAACCTATATGTGGCTCAAAGAGCCCCGCATGATTGACCCCATAATGAGGCGCAGAGTGGTCGATGCGATCAACGCGCAATTGGAGGCTAAAGGATGGCAACTGGTGACGGAAGGAGCTGACGTTGGCATCATCGCACACGGAGCTACCAGAGAGGAGCATACTCTTGAGACTTTCTATTCCGGTTTCGGCGGCTGGCGCTGGCGAGGCTGGGGTGGCGGAATTGCAACGACCATCCCAGAAGCCTACGAGGTCGGAACACTGATCGTGGACCTATTTGACACCAGGGCAAAGCAAGTGGTCTGGCGCGGGACGGCAACCGAAACACTCCCAGAGAAACCCGAGAAGACAGCGGAGAAACTAAACAAAGCCGTCGAGAAAATGTTCAAGAAGTTTCCACCCATGCCATAACCGCGCGCGGTCGCGGTCAAATCATTTTTGTGGTCCCACAATTTCCTCGACGCAAATTGACCAGCGAACGTTTAGGCAATTGGAAAGGCGCAGCTCTCGCTAGTTGCATGAATCCTCTCCCGCTTCCGTTCAGGCAGGCGGGAGAATCTAATCATGAGCCGCAAGTCGAAAGCACATTTCGAGCACGTTTCTTTAGAGATTGCAATTTTGAAAAAGCAACCTGAAGGAAGAGTTTGCTGGGTCGAAGTGGCGGGAAATCTTGAGTTAGCCAAAGAACAGTCCAATCTCTCACAAGATATTTTCCCGGCGAGTACGTGATCGTGAACAAGAACACAAGGGAAGAAATTACTGTCCGCCCCTCGGAGTATGGTGGGGACGCTGATGCGCCCGAGCAGGCCATGAACTAACCTGCGTCAGACCATCGTCTAGAGTGCCATTGCTCCATTTGATTTGCCTGCCCGAAATTGAAATCCCGGCCAGTCATTGGTTCGCAAAAAACTTCGCTCGGATTTTCCCCCTTCATCGCAGCTGACAGATAAATGTCAACACGCTGACACGAAACATCTATTGTTTAGTTTTTGAGGGACCCTCAAGAGCCTCCATCCGCAGCTAAGCAGATCATTTATACAGACCTAGTGGCCCTCCCGACATCCGCGCCGATTTGGAACAAAAGGTGCTGACGCAAGGTTCGAGGGCGTGAATGCGATATTTGCACCGTGCGCTGAAATCGAGAAATCGGGCGACTTCGCATTTCGTTGATTTCGTAGGACGAGATTGGAGTTAACCGGCATGCGGCAAAGGTCGGAAGTTGTGGACTTGGCAATCTGCTGCGCACTCATCTTCCTCGCACTTTTGGGATTCATTTCGTATTTCACGAGCGGGCTGCTTCGCGGAGACATCGATGGCTTGTTACTTCTAGCAATTTGCTTCCTCACGGGCAGTGTTTTCTCCGCACTCTTGCTCTTGATCGTCCGAAGCGCCGGTTGGTTCAAATTATTCGCAGCAAAACGAATGAAAAAGGCGACTCCTGCTGAAGGGTTGGACCAGTTGCAAACAGCCCGTGTCACACAAAACATAGGAGTGCGATTGAAATAATCGGGGAGCGCGATTTCCGAGTGCGGCAGGAATAAAGGTTCCTTGTGAGCTTGTTGAAGATAGCGCCGGCTAACGCTGGCTGCAACGCGGGCGAACCATCAACCCGAGGTGACCCATGTCAAAGTCTTACGCGTTGACTCTCTGGCGTACTGAAAATTCCCTGTTGACACTCGAGGATCTAGCCAAGGCGGCCGGCATGACACCTGAAGTTGTGGACGCGTTTGTCCGTTATCGATTGGTCGAGCCCTCGTTAAAGATCACTGCATATCAGCTGTTCCCAATTTCGTCCATTGAGCGATTGAAGCGCATTTTGCGTCTCAGAAACGACCTGGGGGTGAACTTGGCGGGCGTGGCGGTAATCCTTGAAATGACGGAGCGTATCGAAGAACTGAAAAGAGAAGTGATTGTATTGCGGAGATATTGTTTCCCCGAGGAGTAGTGCGAAGAACCGGTTATTTTCCGAGCAGAAAGAGAGGATGGCTATGTCAACCGACTTGAACTCAACGCAGAAATCTCAAGATCCCACGTCATCAACGGCGATCGTGCGCTCGCTCCGGAAGGTGAAGTATGACAAAATCCTGCAGTTATTGTTGGTGGCAGTTGTCTTGCTATTCGGCGTTGCTGATCTAACCATGTTTCAGGCGTTTGCCCAGGAGGCGCCGCTCGGCCCTCGCGAACTCGACCACTTGGTATCCCGAATCGCGTTGTACTCCGATCCTTTGCTCGCTCAGGTCTTGACCGCATCCACCTATTGGTCCGAGATCCCGGAGGCCGCAGCCTGGGCCGATGATCACAGCTACCTCAGGGGGGATGCTTTGGCCAGGGCCATCCAAGAGGACAATTTACCCTGGGACCCGAGTGTATTGGCGCTGCTTCCATTTCCGTCTGTCCTCGACATGATGGCGAGGGACTACGCCTGGACGGAACAGCTCGGCAATGCAGTCCTAACTCAACGGCCTGAGGTGATGGAAGCTGTCCAGCGGATGCGCCGCAAGGCCATGGACTATGGCTATTTGCAAAACAACAGCTACATGAGGGTTGTATCGGATGGGGGATACATCGAAATCTTGCCCGTCGAACCCGGCTTGTTTTACGTGCCTTACTACGACCCCTTGGTAGTGTTCGGCCGGCCGGCGCGAGGGTTGGTAATCGGCGGCGCGATTCGATTCGGGCCGGGCATTACCATCGGAGCTTCGTTCGCACCATGGGGATGGGTCGAGCCAGGTTTTCTTTGGCCATCGCACGCGCTCGTCATCGATCGCGTCCCTTGGGGCCGCAGATGGGAAAACCGGGCAGTTTATGTTCATCCATATGCTCGTCCATGGGTCCGAGGCGCGGGACCCAGGATTGAACGTCACGAGTTGAGAGCTAGAAGGTAATTCGGTTACTTTGTTCCCGGGATGAGACATTTGACGGCTTCTATAGCCGGGGCCCCTAATCTTCCGTTTTCCGCATTTACATTGTTTGCCTACACCGGCGGTTTGCTGTGGTGCCTTACATTCATAGGTCTCGGCTACTTCCTCGGCGAAGGTTGGACCAGCGGAGGAATGCGATTGCGAACACAATCTCGGCCTGCTTGCAGGATTCGTCCTTTCTGCGATTCTCCTCTCAGTTTGGCTCCGCACGAAGACACTGAGCAAAGGCAGCTAGAGAACAGCGGCTGGTTCGCTTTTCCGAAAACTCTGAGTTGCAGGCTCGCCCTGAATTTCCCCCCTCGTGAATTTTTGAGCTTGACGAATTGCTGTCAAATCCCCGACTCAGGTTCTCGTCAGGATGCTCAGCTGACATTGTGGAATCACCCCAATAACCGGCTAAGTGATTCGTTCAGGTGGACCCGGAGCCTGCCCGCATTTTTCCTTCAATTTGGAGCCAGAGGTGCATAGGAAGCAGGCAGAGACACGATCCATGCAGATTACAAACGCCACAGAATATCAACCCTCGATCATTCCCACGCTCTTGAGGGCCGGCGCAATCGACTTGTTCGGTCCATCGACGGCCCTCTCCCTCCACAACGAAACCCGGATCAGGACGCGGATGGCGAACAAGATCTCCGCGTACAAGTTTACTTGTTATGAAAAAAGCGGCAGCGGTCGGAAGATTCGCCAACCGTGTTGGATAGTCAATGCGTTACATACATTTCTGGATAGGATAACCCCGTGAATACGTGTAATACGCCACAAAATTTGCAGGCCGGTAGCCCATTGATAGTAAAGATTTTTGGAAGAACTGGATCAGCCGCGGCCTACGCGATCCGCGACTTCCTTCACCGCAGTAATGTGCCGTTCGAATGGGTCGAAGTGAAAGGCGATGAGCATGCCCGAGTAATTGGGGTGGCCGGGCTCAACTATCAAAACCTGCCTGTCTGTGTATTTCCGGACGCCACTCGAATGGAGTGCCCCACGATCCGGCAGATTACTAAAAAGCTGGGATGGTTCGGCGATCCATCCCTCTCCGAGTACGATCTAGCAATCTACGGAGCAGGTCCGGCAGGTTTGAGCGCCGCCGTTTATGGAGCATCGGAGGGCCTAAAGACGGTGGTGGTCGAAAAGTGGACAGTAGGCGGGCAAGCGGGAACCAGTTCTAAAATTGAAAACTACCTGGGTTTTCCCAGTGGAATCTGCGGAGCGGAACTTGCTGCACGCGCTCGTGAACAGGCCAGCCGCTTCGGCGCCGAAATTCTGATTGCTCGTGAAGGAGTTCACGGTGAATTCGCCGCGGGTAAACGAGTCGGGTACCTTGCCGATGGAGCCAAGATAGTCGCAAGCTCTGCGATTTGCGCGACCGGGATCGAGTACCGTAAGCTGGGCCTGCCGAAAGAAGATCGCTTTCAAGGAGCGGGGTTGTACTACGGAGCAGGCGCAAGCGAGGCATCCCTCTGTGGAAACGAGCACGTTCTTGTCGTTGGAGGCGGAAACTCCGCCGGGCAAGCCGCCACTCACTTTTCCCGTTATGCGCGAAAAGTCAGCATGGTAATTCGAGGAGACGGCTTAAAGCAGATTCTTTCTCAATACCTCATCGATCGCATTCTTAGTACTCCTCAGATCGAAGTATTGTCACGCACAGAGATCACCGGCTTACATGGCGATCAGGTATTGCGCGCTGTTACCCTGACCAACAACCAAACCGGCAAACAACAAACGTTCGAAACGAAATGGCTCTTCTTGTGTCTGGGTGGCATACCGCACACCGCATGGGCCGCTGAAGTAGGGGTTGCCCGCGATGAGGAAGGCTACCTCTTGACTGGACCTGATTTGCAGCGCGCTGGTCGGTACCCCGAAAACTGGCCGCTCGAACGCGACCCCTACTATCTAGAAACGAGCACGCCAGGCGTGTTTGCGGCGGGCGATGTGCGGCACGGTTCCATCAAACGCTGCGCGTCGGCAGTGGGTGAAGGCGCAATGGCGGTTTCGCTCGTGCATCGTTATTTGGCCCATTCCTAAGGAGGAAGAAAAATGATGTCTTGCAGCCATCTTGATCAAATACGTCCGGTCAAGCCGCAACGCGGGGCTGCGAGGAATGCCTAAAATTGGGAGACGATTGGGTCCACCTGCGCCTATGTTTGGGTTGCGGGCACGTTGGCTGCTGCGATGCATCAAAAAACAAACATGCGACCAAATACTTTCATCACACCAAGCACCCCATCATGAAGTCGTTCGAGCCAAGTGAGAATTGGGACTGGTGTTACGTTGATCGGGTCGAGCTGGACTTCGCGTGAGAAAATCAATCTTGTGCATATATTTGCGGTCACTTAGATAAACGTCCTATTTGCTACCGCAAGAGATCGAGATTCATGTGGAGGGTCGCGAAAGTGCCCCGGCTTTATACGACGTCAATACGCTGGCAAACAAACCGCCCAGCCCTGTTTGCAGGTTTGCTCTTCGTAACGTGCCTTTGCTCCTCGTTCAGCGCGACTCTCTTATTGTTGGCACAAGACACGTCTAAATCATTTGCGATCAAACAACAAGTAAATCTTGTCGAATTGCCAGTCACAGTGAGAGACCGCGGGGGCCGATTTGTTTCGACCCTGAATGTATCAAATTTCCGGGTTTTCGAAGACGGACGACAGCAGGAAATCACACTGTTTCGCAATGAAGATATACCGGTCGCCGTGGGGCTGGCAGTCGACCACAGCGGAAGTATGGCCACCAAGCAATTGGAAGTCTCTGAGGGGGCTCAGACCTTTGTACAAGCCAGCAATCCGCAGGACCGGGAGTTTGTGGTCAATTTTGCTGACGAGGTGTCATTCGGTCTGCGCAAGGACGTCGCGTTCACGAGCAACATCGACGAGCTGCGAGCTGCTTTATCGTCCGTTTCTGCGAGCGGAAAAACAGCGCTGTACGACGCTGTTGCGGTCGCCTTGGAAAATCTTCAGAAGGATTCTCTAGACAAGAAAGTTCTCATCTTAATCAGCGATGGTGGAGACAACGCAAGCAAGCGTAATTTTGCACAAGTGCTTCGCCTGGCGCAGACCTTTAACGTGATCATTTACTCGATCGGGCTGTTTGACCAAAACAGCGCTGACCAAAACCAGAAAGTGCTCAAGAAATTTTCCACGGAGACCGGAGGCTATGCCTATTTCCCAACCTCTCATTCGGAAGTCATAACCGTCTGCCGGCAAATTGCCGACGATATCCGTCACCAGTACACCCTTGGCTATAGCCCCGCGGATCTTGGACGGAGCGGATATCGGAAGATTCGCGTGACCGTGAACGTCCCCAGCCGCGGAAAGCTGCTCGTGCGAACGCGGGCCGGCTACTATTTCCCCGCTCCGATGTTGGCAGGCGAGCCGTCTGGAGTCTCGGAATCGTCGCTGGGGCATACTCTGCTGGCTGTTAAGCGAAATGTTGGAGGTTCGCCGTTCGCCACAACTGGCGACGCGAGGAGGTGATCGGCCGAACGTCCATCGAACTGAACTTCTGGGGCCGGCCTGAAGATCGTGCCAACTTTGTCGACGCGGTTAGAACGCGAGGCTCGGTGCGCAACCTTGAAATTGTGTTTCGTACGAAATCTGGTGAGCGGCGCGCAGGTCTCGACTCCGCGGAGGCGATCGAAATTGGAGGCGAGAAATGTGTGTTTGCAATTTTCAAGGACGTCACAGAGCAGAGAGCCCTAGAGAAACAACTTCGCCAAGCTCAGAAGATGGAGGCGATCGGTCAACTCTCGGGTGGAATCGCCCACGACTTTAATAACTTGCTCGGCGTAATTATTGGATATTGCGAGATTCGGACATTTGCTCCGCAGTCTCAGAGGGGTCAAGCCGCCGCCGCTTCGTTTCTACCATATCGTTAATCTGTCGGACGAGTTTGAGCAGTTTTTCGGGATCACGCTCGATTGAAGCTTGCTCACAAAGGCGGACGAAGCGGTCTTTCTCTTCACCTTTCACGGTAGAACCCTCGGGGCTGGACCGTTAACAAATTCGATATACCGAATTCCCTCGCGCATTTCAAGGTGGCTGCATGGAGTTAATCAGCTAATGGGAAGCGTGTATTGCGCTCCGCTCCTCGCGGGTCTAGCGTTGCTAACGAGGCTTCCCCCCCGGCTCAACTGCTCTCCTCCCGAAAGTTGATTATGCAAAAGCGCATTCTTCTCGTTGACGACAACCCTCTTATGAGAAGGTTGATTCGCACTTTCCTCGAATTCCGGCCTGACGTTGAAGTTTGCGGAGAAGCATCCGATGGTTTGGAGGGAGTGGAAAAAGGGGTGGAGTTGAAGCCGGATGTAATCGTCTTGGATTTCTACATGCCCCGAGTAGACGGATTACAAGCTGCCATCATGTTTCACGAAGTCATTCCAGACACGCCGATAATATTATTCACAGTCTTCCAAGACGAAACCTTGGACCGACTGGCACACGACGCTGGTGTGGCATCGGCGTTGTGCAAGACGGACGAACTGACAACGCTTACTGATGAGATTCAGAGATTGACCGGGCAGCAGCCGAAGAATTAGCTCCGCGCAGAAGAAGACACGGCATGGCAACCTCTATGACAATAAACTCTTCGTTGGGCGCTGAAAGCTGTAGCGCACGCGTCGTCGCTTCCGCACGAGTGGCAAAGCATTCCTTCCACCACTCTTGCCCCCTCCACTGAATATGGAAATGGCTGCCCGAACGGTTAGCGTGTCCGTCCAAATGAGCGGCCAACCACCGGAACTCGTCTGAGGGCATGCGCACGAGCGGGCTACTTTACGAACGTGCCAGGAAAATGAAAATCCGGTTTTTACTGTAGTTCAGGCGAATGAGCGACTAGTACTGGAAGGGCTGGTACTCGTTCAGCCTAGTCTGGCATGCGCAATCTTTGGGTGGGGACTACTCGCCGTTCGGGTCTGCCGCAGAATCGCAAATCGCATTTCCAACAACGGAACGCCCGAAAACCGAAGGGACACAAAATGATCCGCTCCAAAATGCCTTTGCGTCTTGTCCTGTGAATCCGGCCACGGCACCGAGCCGCGTTCGCATTTGTGGGGCAGCGTCTTGTGCCGCGTGCAGTATTCGCCCTATTGATTGCCCCCAAGCGTAGGCGTAGATTCACTTCGAGTAATCAAGGATCACAACAACCCACACCACCCCGGGGCCGGATCACCCCATTCGGCCCCTTTCTTAATCGCCCAGATGGCGTCCACACCAATCCTTTTGAATGAATCGTTGTCGGACCATCCCGACCCAGGCAAGCGTCTACTACGGCCTCTGCCCTGTGCATTTGCAGTACTTCTTGTATTGAGCGGAGTCCGTGGGAATTGTAGTTTCAGGCCTGGGAATCAAACCAACGGCTGCCGAGTGTTCTGGAGGGGGCGATGTTCTAGAGCACTCGGCATTCCTAAGCTTCTGCGGGCGAGCTTCGACTCCTTCCACGCGGCACACTTCGCACAGTCTTCCAAGACGAAACCTTGGACCGACTGGCACACACCGCTGGTGTGCATCGGTGTTGTGCAAGACGGACGAACTTACGACGCTGACTGATGAAATTCAGAGATTGACCGGGCAGCAGCCGAAGAATTAGCTCCGCGCAGAAGACGCGGGCGGGTGCTTGTGTTCAATAACTTTGGCAATCTCTCTCAGGAGTTTGGCCATTTTTTTTGGCCATAACCATCCGCTTCCTCGGTTCACGACATTCTTGTAGATCATCCGCGAGTGCATCAAATCGCTCCGCCAAATCTCCGAATCCAAGTTGGTCATTTGCCATGACGCAGAGTATTTGGCATGTCCGGGAATCCGGGTATAGGGTGAATACTCGAAGTTGATCCAGCAAACTATGGACTGTCCCGGAAAGAAATTGCACCACCGCTGGCTGTTGCTGCCTGAAGAAAGTTGAAAGAGATGATCCGAGATAAGAATTCCTGGCCACGGAGCGCCGGGCCGATGTTGAGAATCTGTGACGGTTTGGGATTTGAAATTGAATTGGAAGACCGGACCCGGCACATCACGGTGGACCTCGGACGCCGCAAGCCTCTGTTACCCGCCTTCCGCGCCGCCGATCCGCGAACCCGCGACACACCCGCCCGTAGGCCGAGGTTCAGATTCGAGACGCGACTACACTGACGGGGGTCGGTGTAGTACCGTCTCACTAGTATTCCCCCACGCGCTCTTCCAGAGGTAACCTCCGGCACACTTTCGGACGGAGAGTGTCCTTTGCGTATCTTGGTTGTGGACGACAACGAGACTGTACGCAGGTTTGTGACGGCAGTACTGAGGCACAAGTCTTATTGGGAGATATGTGGATACGCTGCCGATGGTCGAGAGGCAATTTCCAAAGTTTCGGAGCTTTCGCCTGATGTCGTTATTCTCGACCTCTCTATGCCTGTCATGAACGGCTTCGAAGCTGCCAAGGAAATACGCCGGGTCGCGCCATCCACCAGGATCGTCATTTATAGTATGTACGACGTTCCAGCCATCGGCACCGTTGGATGGGCCGATGCCTTCGTCACAAAAACCGCTCCCGTGCAGGAGTTAATCGCAGCCGTCGAGCGCGTCGTGGGTCAACCCCCGTCACTTCTTTCAAAACGAAAATCGGCGTAGCCCTAGCAACGCTCAATCTTCCAGCGAGGCGAATCGTTCTAGTGCAAAAGCGCAACCGTCACATCGGAAAGGGCGAAAACCTAAAGGATGTAGAATGATCCGCTTTCGAGTGGCCGGGGTCGAGCGTCGATGAATCCTCTTATGCGTTGCCCGTCAGTCACGTTGCAATATTCCATCTTTGTGACCTCGACGAAGAACAAACGATGGCATGCGGGGCACGGCTTCTCTACCCTGCGGGGACAGAACCGGGAGCTTCATCGTTCCCTTTTGGATGTAGAAGATAGACGTGACACTGTGGGCTAGCTGTGTGGAAAACGAAGTTCGGCTACCACATTGAAGCAACGCCCAATTCCTTGATGGCATTCACAAACTCATGAAAGTCAACCGGCTTTACCGCGTAGAGCACTGGCCGTTGGACGCTACTCGCAAATGAAGCTGCAGATGAAGAGAGAAGCTCTGGAGAAAATCAACCGCCAGGCCAATGAAATGCCGTTGGATTCTGGCACAGCGATGGTTCAGTGAATTCTATTTGGCACAGTTTTGGCACAGTTGAAGACCAAATTGGTCGAATGGAGCAGCATTCACGTTGGCAAGTGCCGTATAATTAATACGCACTTCATGTCGGGGCGTAGCGCAGCCTGGTAGCGCGCCTGCCTTGGGCGCAGGAGGCCTCCGGTTCAAATCCGGACGCCCCGACCAAACTTTTCAAATACTTAGCCGAGCGTTCCATTAGTTTATCCTAGCCTCTGTGCCCATTTTTGTGCCCACTGCTTGTTCGCTGGCGGCCTCCATTAAACCGTTGATGCGGAAGGTCTCCAGCTTCGCGGCGGCCAATCGTTCCTGCTCTGCTGCTTGTTCGCAAGCTTCCAACCGTTCCCGTTCCGCTGCTTCTTCACTAGCGGCCACCATTAGACCGTTGACGCGGAAGGTCTCCAACTTCGCAGCGGCCAACCGCTTCTGTTCTGCTGCCGGATGAACGTATCGCATGGTCATCGTTATTGAGGTGTGTCCCAGCATTGCGCTCAGCGTCGGGAGATCGACCCCTGCCGCGACCGCTCGCGTTGCAAATGTGTGACGCAGGTCGTACAAGACAAAATGCGGTTTGATAGCAGCGCGGCGGATTGCGGCATTGTGTCCCTTACGCACGGAGGCGATGGGGCGATCCGGGTGTTTCTCAGACGGAAATACATAGCTTCCGTTGGCAGTCTTGGCTCTTCGCTTCAGCGCGGTCCAAACAGTGTCAGTCATGGTGACGGTTCGACGCGCTGCTTTGGTCTTGCCAAATGGGTTGAAAATAGTGCGCGCAGCAAAGTCAATGTTCTCAACCCGAATTCGAAATACCTCCTCTGGCCGCAGCCCGGTGTCTAGAATGGTCTGTGCGATGTCTCGCAAGGGTTGGCTGGTTTTTGGAAGATAGGCCAGTTCCTCCTTGAAGCTCACAACTCGAATGCGACCCGCAGACTCTGGCAAATAGGCGACGCCACGAACCGGATTGGAGACGCCGAATCCACACTTCTCAGCTCGCCCAAACATCAACTTCAATGTCGTCAGCGACCGGTTGACGGTTGCTCCGGTAACCTTGCTGCCGTCGTCGGCGTTGCGCCGATCTTCTTTTATGCGATCAGATTTGTAGCTCTCAACAGCGGCCTGGTCGATTTCATCCAGCCAATGGCCTTTGAAAAAGCGCTTCAATGTGTCGCAGTTTGTGCTGTGCAGCGCTGTCGTCTTTGGCCTGTGGTGCTCCTTGGACCAGGCTAAGAACACTTTCACGTATTCTTCAAACTTTGGTGCGATCTTTTTCTGTGACAGGCCAGCGCGCCGGTCGAGTAGATCCGCCTTGTGCTTAGCCTCTGCCCGCAGCGCTGCGGTTCTATTTGTGAACTTTGTAGGTTTTCGAATCGCGCGTCCCTGAAATTGGAATTTGTACCACCAGAGATTCCCGCGTTTATATACCGCCATTAGCTCTACCTCCGTTCTGTTGTTGTGCCAGCAACAACCGACACTATGCGCTCTTCAAGCCAGCGGTCAAGATCAGATTGACGATATCGCACACAGTTACGGCTCACCTTGACGAAAGGAATTCCCCGGCGCTGACTTCGCCACTGCGCCAATGTTTCGATTGAGAGGCCCGTAATCTCGGCGACCTCTGTGGGGGTGAGTAGATGTAGAAAAGAGGATGGTGGACGGGCAGTCTTTTGAAGGGACGTTATCATGGGCGTAGGCGCTTCCGAATCAGTGCTTCACGTCGATTCTCTCCCGGATTTCGGGACTAGGATTGTCCGCACTTCTCTTTAGCTCTTCTTGGGCTTTGGAGACGGTGAGGCGGGCGTAGTATTCAGGGTCGTGCTTATCTTCGGAACGATAGTCTGCAATTCGGCGGATGACTTCTTCCGTGTCGTCGCCTCGTGCCAGGGCGCGCTTGGCAAAAGCCCAGTCCCGTTCTGATTGGCTCAGGTCGCCGCGAGGACTGCTTTGTCCGCCTCCATCCGGGGCCTGGAGGTCGCGCTGGTCATCATGGGGGTCCGTCCTAAGCCGGAAGTCTTCGAGATGGTAGGTTTGGGTCCCTTCGGCACGCGCTTTTACAATGTGGTCCGTTTCATACTTTCGGTTTACAAAATTGGGTAAACGTAAGACCCGAGTGGAATCTGTAGCGGCGGGATCGCCGCCAAATTCTCTCACCATCGCTCTCTGAAGTACTTCAGCTTGTTCTTGAGCAATCCCTTCCACTTTCCAAACGACCTGATACTTTTCGGGAGAAGTCTCAAGGACATAATTGGGCCTTGGCACGAGGGCGGAATTCTCCGTCGCTTGCAGGGCCATTGGCCCGTTGTGGTCAATGTCGAGATAGAGGTGCCGTATCGTCTCGATATCCTCTTTGGTGCGACTGTGCGCGTCGCGCTTCAACGCATTCATCCCGATGTAAACATCCGAGGTAACGTTCTTGTGTTGCAGCCACGCCTGGAAGTCCGGGTTTGCGGCATTTCTGGCCGTCGTAATTCGTTGAATGGTTTCGCCTGCCCTGCGGTCCCGCACGAGCACCGCTATGCGATCTGTCGGCTCGAAGTTCTGGAGTATGTATTCCGAAGCCGATAGAGAATCTGGTTTGGATTCGAAGAATGAATTCATGGGTGTGCCCGCTCAGTTGAAAAGACCACGCCGAAGTCGTACTCGTCCCGGTCGGGATCGTAGCCGTTTATTTCGACGACCTCAGAGACGTACCGCCTGCCGGGCCGCCGTTCGAGTTGAACAACGACGTTCAGCGAGTGGCCGATGTTGGTCTTGATTGCGCGGTACGGCAGTTCCACACCACTCTGGAGCACACAACTCGTGAATCGCGCCAGAGCTTGTTTGGCCGAGGTCGCATGGACGGTTGAAAGACTGCCGGAGTGTCCGGTATTTAGAAGTTGTAAGAGGTCGAATGCCTCTCCCCCGCGTATCTCGCCGAGGATGATTCTGTCGGGCCGATGGCGAAGGGCTGCTTTCAGAAGATCCCGGATTGTTACCGCCGGTAGCCCGTTCTGCGGCTGCCGGGCCTCGAATCGAACTAGATTCTGCTGTCCCATCTGAATCTCGGAAGTGTCCTCGATCAGCAGTATTCGTTCCTCCTCCGGGATGAACTTTCCGACGATGTTCAGTAGAGTCGTCTTGCCACTCCCGGTTCCGCCCGCAATAAGGATGTTCTTGTGCGCCAGCACATAATCCTCAAGCCGGTTGGCAAGCCATCGTTCGAGAGTCCCGGCCTCCACGAGGTCATCGATGCCGAAATGCCGCGAGTTGAACTTTCGAATGGTCAAGGTGACGCCGTTCAAACTGCATGGAGGAATGACGGCGGCGACGCGGCTCCCATCCGGCAGTCGTGAGTCGAGAATCGGCTTCGCCTCGGAGATATCGTCACCGAGGCGGCGGGCGATGTTCTTCACCGCGATCATCAATGATTTTTCCCCGAGAGAAAGCCCACGGATTTCCTGAATAAACCCATCCTTCTCGATGAACACATGACTTGAACCATTCACCATGACCTCGCTGATCGTGTCGTCGAGGATGAGGTGCTCAATGGGCTTCAGGAACGGCAGTATCATTTCGAATCCGTTCATTGTTGTTTCTCCATTCCACTCGTCATAGCTCCCCTTCGGCAACCTGCAGAAAATAGGATTTGTTTGGGTCGTTGTAATAGGGCTTCAGGTAGCAGAACATCGGCGGCCTGGGACTCGATCCGTCGTAGGCGAGAGTCACGGCCTGTGCATTTCGCAGTTCCATAAATGTCTTCATGTCGAAGCGAAAATCCGTTTGCGTGCTGTAGCTCTTTGACGCCGTGATATTTGCGCGGTGTGAGAGGGCCTTGCCAGTGAGCAGGCTCACGCGGGCGTCATGTCCGCTCTCGGAGAGGTTGTAGCTGACCTTGAACCTGTCCTCCCTCCCGCAGAGGTCGCTCGCGGTACGAGCGGAGAAGTCGTCCGAGAGCGCCAGAAATATTTTTGTCCTGAAGGTTTGGAGAAGAGTGCGCCAGGTATCGCCCGGCAGCGCGGACTTGAGCGAGCTGATACTCTGCGTCGCGATGATCGGAATGCACTTAGGCTGGCGGGAAAGACTGAAGAACTTTTCGTCACCAGTCGGTTCACTCTCCCCGACCGTGGCGAAATGGTGGTATTCGTCGCAGAGGAAAAGTACTTGCCGGAAATACCGCTCCGGGTGAGCCTCAATCTGAGGGATGCGATTGAGCACTGCCCGCTCGAAGTCGAGCTTCATCATTACCCCCAGGGCCTTTGCCAGCCCGGCGTTCATGACTGCGGGAAAATTGAGGGCGCATACCTTGCCGTTTTCGATAAGCCAAGAAAACGAAGGCAATGGCTTGCCGAATTTGTGATCGTGGTTGGCTACGGGGTCGTAGCACTCCGCAGGAGGGCAAAACGTACGCTTCACGACCGGGTTGTCGTCGAAGAGGGACAGGAAGACTGAAATTCCCTCGACGATGGACGTTCGCAACTTTGGTTCGATGCGCTGCCAGTCGTTATAGAACCACCGCTTGACGGCTTCCAATTGCTCCCGCTTGTCCTGGGGAATTTCTTTCCCTGCAGACTCATTCAAGACCTCGAACGAAATGTTCTTCTCTTTGAGGACTGCCAAAAGGCCAGCGGAACTCTTGGCCTTATACAGGCCGAGTTCCGTGTTAAGCCGAAATTCAAAGGGTTCGAGGTCGCGGGGATGCTTGAGGTAGGCTTCCTCTGAAACCAGGACGGAATCCGACTCGCCTAACCGGCGCTCTGCCTCTTTCAATTTCTTTTCGAGGACGGAGGGCGAGATCGCGCACTCGTAAACGTCGAACAAGGTCACGTAGCCATATGCAACCTTGTGGAGAAGGATGATGAATTTAACGAGGTTTGTGTACGCCTGCTGCCAGAAGGGTTCCTTGCCCCTGCCGAAGAGGTTGTTCAGAAGCGATGCAATGTTGTAGGCCAATGCGTAAGCGTCGAGGTCATTATTCAGGGGATTGTAGCGGTACTCGGAGCCGAGACCGATTTCGACATAGTCCTCAGCCCTATGATGACGTTCCAGAATATCTCTTACTTTGTGGCAAAAGTCTCCCTTCACTTCCAGAAAGAGGCCGCCAATCCTCTTTTCTTTGTCGCCCGCACGGTATGCGAGAATCTGCTCCGCGAACGGGTACATGCAACAGCTCGTCTTGCCGGTGCCGATTGCGCCGATGATGGCGGTGCCCGTGAAGAGGCCGCGCTCTGGGATCGTTAGCCAATTGGGAGTTTCCGAAGGCCCTGGCTTACGCTTGTTGTGGACTTCGCCCACAACAACGAAAAGCTCCTCGCGATTCCGTGGGTCGGGATAGGGTGGCAATTTCCCTGCACGAATCTTCTTGTGCAAGGTCAGGCCGAAAACATACAGGCCCGACAGCACAATCGAATAAGCGATATAGGGGGTCGTAAACAAGAAGAGGTTGTAGGAGTAGAAAAGCCCTTCGTGCACCAGGGGCGCTCGCAAGGCCATGAGTTGCAGAAAGACATTTTCTGCGGGGAATGGAAGCTTGAAAAAGAGCGCCATTCCCGTAGCCGCTGCCAGAAGACAGGCAACGAAGTTCTTGGAGCTTAGGATTCTCTGGATCATGCCTTCGCCCCTTGCTGCGTGGTGGTTTTCGCAGCCGCCTTCCCCGTGGTTCCCTGTTGTTGTTTCTCCCAACGCTTGAATTCGGCATCCCGGAAGAGGACTTTCGTGAGGGCCGAATTTACGACGTAGTCCGGCGTGCTCTGAATGAACGCGGCGTATCTCTCGACGACGAGCGCGACGGGTTCCTCGATTGAGTATTCCCGTTTCACCATTGCGGGTTGCTTATTGATGATCGGCATTTGATTCCTCCCATTCGGTTACTGCCTTCTCTTCTCTTGGCGCGGGCAAAACACGCCGTTAGCGGACTCTTCTTCCAAACACTGGGCTGGAGCGACCCCACGAAGTCTTTGGGCGGCTGAAAGCCGCCAAAGGTGGGGTCGCTCCAGCCCATCCGAGTGTTTTGCCCGCGCCCAAAACTGAATGTCGCGTCATGCGCATCCTCAGTGCTCCTCAATACTTCCGTTCACCGCAGAGGTGAACGGAACGTCCTTCAAAAAGTGATCTGTGTCTTTCATGCCACGTTCACCACGCCGCGTTCGTTTTCCGGGAGATGCGAACGATGCCGAGCCACGAGGTATGTCTCGAAAGACACTGTTCGATGAGGCTCCATCTGGCAGAACTCGCGTCTTAGCTCGTGTTCGCTGAGTGTTCCTAGAATCCACGCGCTGTAGAGGCGTTCAAATCGGTCCCCATGAAAGCGGCTCTTCGCTTCATTCAGGAATTCGAAGTCCTCAGTGACGGGCACAACGTACTGGCGTTTTTCAAAGCGCTGGCGGACCTGAAAATATCGAAGGACTTCACTCGACATATCAGACTCAAGCGGTTGCTTCACGACGGATCGGAAGCGCTCCGTTGCCCTCGCAAATTGCGCGTCCGTCGGGGAGATATAAATGAAGCGAAAAGCCTGAAGCTGGCGAAAGAGAGGCCGGTAGGCTGCGAGATGCGTCAGAAAACTTGCGATGGTTCCGAGGCCGGAATCGACGAAGGACAAGGTGACCACAGGGGGAGCACCGAGGAGGGGTGCCGCTACAAACAGAGGGAACTTATCCACGAAATAGCGAAGGGTAGGATGGCTTCCCGGCCCGCCTTCGTAGAGCCTGCCTGGAAGGAACTCCTCTGCGACGCCTAGTTTTTCGCAGAAGAAAGTGACCTTGTCCTGTTCGGTTTCGAGATACTCGGCTTCAGGATTGGCGAGAATGAAATCAAGTAAGACCAGACGCGTGCGAATGTATTCAAACGAATGCTTACGACGATTGCGGAGATTGCCTTTCTCGATTTGGCCGTAGAGAGTCCTTGAAAAAAGGTGATAGATTGAGCCGTATCCCAAATAGTCGCGGACTGAGCCGTGTCCGTTGTTGAGAACTTTGCGAGCAAATAGATTGGATCGTTTTCCTCTTCGCGCGCCAGTGAAGTTCAGAAACTGACGGAGAATGAAGTAGCCCGAGTGTGTTGCCACGACATAGAGAAATCGGGCTTCCGGCTCGGTATAGCCTAGCTCCATGAGCAATACGACATCGTTCTGAGGGATGTTCATAGGTTCAAAATCTCCGCAGTGAGTTCGTGTTGGTCCAGGACGCGTCGCAGATTCGAGGCGTCCTGTGCGCGGGCGTAAATGGAGAAGCCTGCGCGAACCTTCTGGGCGATGTTTCTGAAGCGGTAGTGTTCTGTTGCGAGTTCGAGGTCGACACGAGCGTGTTCCTGATCCGGGGTTTCGTACTCGATGCGAAGGTCAGGCACCGGAATCTTGCTGCGCACGACGCGGAGGCCATGCCGCTCGGCGATTTCGGCTTTGGCGTCGCCGGAATTGCTCTTGTTTTCCGAGCGTGCCAGATCGCGGTAGAGATTCCTCTTCAGCTCTGAGTCGAGGATGACACGAACGTTTGTGCCTCCGTCGCGGGCGATCTTTTCGAGTCCCCTCTGGTATAGCCGATAGAGGTCTGCATCGTGATGGGCTTCGCGGGGCTTCGTGAAGCCGTGATATAGAGCTTGGTCCTTCGGGACACTCTTCGTTGCTGACAGCAGACGATGGCCTTGCTTGGTCAATGCGACAAGCTGACGCGGGGCGGTTTCCTGGTGTGGGATTTCCCGTTCAGCAATGAGGCCCTGCCTGCGGAGGTTGGCTAGGTCTGCCTCCAAGTGCTTGCTGTCCCCGCCGTAGGCAAACTCTCTTAAATCCTTTGCGTCAACGGCGCGAAACTTTCCGATATCCGTCATAGTCTGAATTTCAGAGCTTCGGAGAGCGTAAGTGCGGTTGCGGTATTCGTAGGGCTTCCGAGGCTCGACGGCACGAGCCTCTGGTTTCTGAACGTCTTGCGCCTCGTTCGGGCGAGACTGGTTTACTGCACCACCACTGCGGCCCTGGTCTTGACCTTCATCATCACGATGCGGGCCGGGTTCGTTTCCCCCCGGTCCCCGCGATGGGTCGCGGGGCGTGGCCATTTCATCGGGTGAATAGGTGCGAGACATTTCAATCCAGCTCCTCGTCAACGGAATCAATGGAAGGTGCGGGCAGTTCTCCGTGCTCGATGTGTAGCTGCTTGTCGAGGTGGGAGAGTTTCCTGCCTGTGTCCTTGAGAAAGAATCTGCGGTTGACGGCAAAGGCGACTGCAAACACATTCATAAACACGACAGCGACGAAGGCGAGAATTGCGGTTCCGTATTGGTGGAGCAGAACGGCTTTATAGGGAATGAAGAACTTGAGCTCGCCCATTAGCCAAAAGCCGGTAGCGAGCAGAATGGCGATGGTCAAGATGAGAGCATTAGCAATCATTTTGAATCTCCCAAATCACATGAGTGTTCCTGCGCCCTTCCTGGCAGTCCTTCCGGTCAGCGTTCCTAGCGAACGACCTGGAGGGTTCGCTTGTGGCGGGAAGACTTCGACGACGCTTCTTTCAAGCACGATGGAGATGTTGTAGGCCAGCGCGATGCTGGGCATGAATCGGCCTTCCTCGATGGCGTTGATGCACTGGCGGGAGACACCCACGCGGGCTGCCAGTGCGTCTTGGGACCAGTGCTTCTCTTTTCGCAATAGGTGAACGTCGTTGTTCATTTGAATGCCTCATCCTCGCGGAAATACGTAATCGCGAGACCAAGCGGATTTATGGGGATCAGCTCATTGGGGACTTTGCTCTTAAAAACAAACACAAAGTTCGCGGTATAGAGGTCGCGCTTGATTTCGCTGTGGTCTGCGGGCGAGTAATAGACCATGTAGAAGTCGACGCGCGCCTTAAAGGGTGGAGATTGCATGTCTTCGAGTGCGACTTTCTTTACCTCGATATCGATTTCGGCTGCGGACGTATTCGTGATGAACTTTCGGATGATGTCGTCCTTGCGGTATTCGTCCAGAATGCCGTCGGCGAGCTTGCCGTCGAGGAAGTAGAGAGCTTTCGAAAAATCGTTCTGGATGGTGTAACGATTTCGCTTGTAATAAAGGGCACAAAACTGAGTGAGGAAATACTTCGCTTCAGCATCTTGGGGTTTGTATTCGAGGTTGTGGTAATTGATCGCCTCGGCCCGCCCAAGGTCATCAATTCGAATGACCAGAGGCCGGAAGTCTTGGAACGTGCGGATCGTCCTCAAATCAATCAGCGCCAGCGCGACGCAAACAACGGAGAGCAGCGCGAGGGCAATCTTCAGATAGGTGTTCGTAACCATAGGGTCACCGTACTGTTCGAGATAGAGCCGTTTAGCATCGTTAAAGCTGGCATCGTTTTTCATGCGAAGAAGTCCTGGAGAATTTGGGCCGAAGATCCGCCTGAAGTGCCGCTGAAGATGTGATTCGTTAGAGCAGGGACCCTCAGCAACACATAGATCGAAGCGACGAAGGTGATGAACAAGACCGGGAACCACCCAATGAGCTGCACCGTTGAGATCGTGCCGGTGGGTTGCAGATTCAGGATTCCAAGAATCAGGTTGCCAATGATGAAAACAACCGCTGCGGCGATAACCTGGTAAAACGCGTATTGGAGGAAGCATCGGAACCAGCCCCAAAAGAGCCACTCAAGTTTCGGCACGATAAAGAAAGGAATGAATATAGGTCCGACAAGAACACAGACAGCCGTGGCGATAAATCCGTAAGCGATGACGACGATGGCGATTGCTTGTGCTGCGGCAAGCAGAATTATGACAATGGCGTAGATGATGGTCCCGAGAAAGTCGGCAATGCCGGGTGAATCCATACGCGATTCGAAGTCAGCTACGCGTTCAGTGACGGTTTGAAGTTCAGCCTGGTTGATCTTGGTGGCAAGGAATTGCGCTTCATTGGTGATGAGATTGTGAAAGCTGGTGCCAATGCCAGGGATGGGATTGCTGTAATAGTTCACCATCCCAAATCCGAGACTGATGGTCAGGAGGAGGCTGGCGAAGTTATCGAAGTGGAATGGACTTTTGCCGCTCGCTGCGGCAAGGGCGGATTTCACACCATACCAGGAGATGAGAATGGTGGCGAAGGCCCGGAAGAGGTTTTGGCCCATAGCGTCGAAGAAGCCGAGATTCTGCGTGAGCAGATCGTTGATCGCCTTGAAGATGAATTGCAGGAAGTCTGGCTGCTGCATGGCGTCGGCTCCTTCGACTTGGGCTGTACTTCTGCGCACGCCTACGGCATGCGGAAGTTTTGAAGTGAATCGGTCATCGTGCCGGTGACATGCGCGAGGTTTCCGGCAAGGCTCGCTCGGCGCTGGATATCGGCGTTGATGGCGTTGGTGGTAGATTCACGCTGCTGCTTGGCCAGGATCGTCTGCTGTTCCACCAGTGAAGCGAGCAGTTTGTTGGAGT